>JAEEGG010000307.1_pt1 | contig 212195 bp, 169 predicted proteins | sample 9134161 | NCBI WGS metagenome assembly JAEEGG01 (sample SAMN16246543, study PRJNA631951) | gut metagenome | biome: gut microbiome; feature: rumen; material: CR-attached | host: Bos | place: Iran: Karaj | collected 2018-10 | reverse complement strand
AGAAGAAGGCCACGAAGTAATGTTTAAAGTTTAACGGTTAAAGTTTAAAGATTATGGCAAAGAAAACAGTCACTTCCAAGAAACGTAATGTGAAAGTTACCGCTATCGGTCAGCTTCACGTACACAGTTCTTTTAATAATATCATCGTATCACTCGCCAACGACGAGGGTCAGGTTATCTCTTGGTCTTCTGCAGGTAAGATGGGCTTCCGTGGTTCTAAGAAGAACACTCCGTATGCTGCCCAGATGGCCGCTGAGGATTGCGCCAAGGTCGCTTTCGACCTCGGTCTGCGCAAGGTGAAGGCATACGTGAAGGGTCCCGGTAACGGTCGTGAGAGCGCTATCCGTGCCTGCCATGGTGCTGGTATTGAAGTCATCGAAATCGTCGACGTTACGCCGCTGCCACACAACGGCTGTCGTCCTCCGAAGCGTCGTAGAGTATAAATTCTAGATATCTAGAACCTCTAGAACATCTAGATAATAGTAATAAAGATTATTTTTTTATAATTATGGCAAGATATATTGGACCGAAATCAAAAATTGCCCGCCGATTTGGAGAAGCCATCTTCGGCCCGGACAAAGTTTTGTCCCGTAGGAACTTCCCCCCGGGACAGCATGGCAACAACCGCCGCCGTAAGCAGTCGGAGTATGCAGTCATGCTGGCAGAGAAGCAGAAGGCCAAGTACACCTATGGTGTGCTCGAGCGCCAGTTCCGTAACCTTTTCGAGAAGGCAGCAAAGGCTGACGGTATCACCGGTGAGGTGCTGCTGCAGCTGTTAGAGAGCCGTCTCGACAACGTGGTGTTCCGCCTGGGTATCGCCCCGACACGTGCTGCTGCCCGTCAGCTGGTAGGCCACAAGCACATCACCGTCGACGGTAAGGTGGTCAACATCCCCTCTTTCCAGGTTAAGCCTGGTATGATTGTTGCTGTTCGCGAGAAGTCAAAGTCACTCGAGGTCATCGAGGCCGCACTTGCAGGTTTCAACCATAGCAAGTATCCTTGGATCGAGTGGGACGAAGCTCAGAAGGGTGGTAAGTTCCTGCACCTGCCCGAGCGCGCCGACATTCCCGAGAACATTAAGGAACAGTCAATCGTTGAGTTGTACTCTAAGAACTAAAATCATTTAAATTAATGGCGATATTAGCATTTCAAAAACCTGACAAAGTTGTAATGTTGGAGGCCAACGGCAAGTTCGGCAAGTTCGAATTCCGTCCGTTAGAGCCCGGATTCGGTGTTACTATCGGTAATGCCCTTCGCCGCATTCTGCTTTCCTCGCTTGAGGGCTATGCCATCAACACCATCCGCATTGCTGGTGTTGAGCATGAGTTCGCATCAGTACCCGGTGTTAAGGAAGACGTGACCAACATTATCTTGAACCTGAAGCAAGTCCGGTTCAAGCAAGTAGTGGAAGAATTCGAGAACGAGAAAGTCTCAATCACCGTTGAGAATTCTACCGAGTTTAAAGCCGGTGATATAGGCAAGTATCTGACTGGATTTGAAGTGTTAAATCCCGATTTGGTGATTTGTCATTTAGATTCCAAAGCTTCGATGCAGATTGACCTGACTATCAACAAAGGCCGTGGTTATGTTCCCGCTGATGAAAATCGCGAGTTCTGCACCGATGTCAATGTGATAGCTATCGACTCAATCTACACCCCAATCCGTAACGTCAAATACAGCGTGGAGCCCTATCGTGTCGAACAGAAGACCGACTACGATAAGCTCGTGCTCGAAGTGACAACGGATGGTTCCATACACCCGAAGGACGCCCTCAAGGAGGCTGCCAAAATCCTCATCTATCACTTTATGCTCTTCTCTGATGAGAAGATTACCCTGGAGACAACCGATACGGAGACCAACCAGGAGTTCGATGAGGAGATTCTGCACATGCGTCAGCTGCTCAAGACCAAGTTGGTCGACATGAACCTCTCAGTTCGTGCCCTCAACTGTCTGAAGGCCGCTGATGTCGAGACCCTCGGTGATCTCGTGCAGTACAACAAGACCGACCTGCTTAAGTTCCGCAACTTCGGTAAGAAATCGCTCACGGAGCTTGATGATTTGCTCGAGAGTCTGAATCTGTCGTTTGGAACCGATATTGCAAAGTATAAACTGGACAAAGAGTGATTCTTGATTTCGTCAAGAATCCTCTTTCCAAAAGAAAACAAAGTAAAAAATGAGACACGGAAGAAAATTCAATCATCTGGGTCGTACTGCTGACCACCGCCGTGCCATGCTTGCCAACATGGCCATCTCGCTGATCATGCACAAAAGAATCACTACGACCCTCGCCAAGGCAAAGGCACTCAAGAAATATGTGGAGCCCCTCATTACACGCTCCAAGGACGATAGCACTAACAGCCGTCGTGTGGTATTCAGCTACCTGCAGAACAAGGAAGCCCTCAAGGAGCTCTTTGGCCCTGTAGCACAGAAGGTTGGTGACCGTCCCGGTGGTTACACACGCATCATCAAGCTTGGCTTCCGCCAGGGTGATGCTGCTGAGAAGGCTTTCATCGAACTCGTTGACTTCGATGAGAACATGCTCAAGAGTCCCAAGGCTGAGAAGAAGACCCGCCGTTCGCGCAAGTCTGCTACTAAGGCTGAGGCTCCTGTTGCTGAGGCACCCGCAGAGACTCCCGTTGAGGAAGCTCCTGCAGCTGAGGCTGCTGCCGAAGAGGCAAAGGCCGAATAAGAGATATTCGTCTTACAGCACAATAACCAAAACAGGTTGGGAATACAACGTTCCCAACCTGTTTTTTCAATATGGCGTCGGTCGCTTTTATTTCGACATTATTTGTTCAGGATGTTACTTTCGTGTTCCAATGTGGAATTCCCTAATGTTACGAGATGAGTCACCTAAAGTTGACTGGTTGTTGCGTGGACCCGGGATATCTATGTCGATGCGGTCGTCAGTCTCTTGAGACGTTGACTGATGGCTTATCGACTGCTGTTCACGGGTGGCAGACTGCTGTTGACGCCGTTCTGCCATACGGCGTGACTGTTGCTGACGGTATTGGTATTCGTCCTGTTGACGCTGCTCTTCTATTTTTTGATCAGCAGCAGCTCCTACGGCAGCTCCTACAGCTGCACCACCAGCCATACCCACCAACGTACCAAGGTCGCTGCCGCGCCATCCGCCTGAGATGCCTCCTATGACAGAACCTATGACAGAACCGACCTCGGCACCCATATAAGCACCCTGCCCCATATAAGTCCCACAGCTGCTTATTGTTAGCATACTGCCCAGCATCATTGCCATCATCAACTTCTTCATAATCCTTATTTTTTATTGTTCCACGCTGCAAAGTTACACATTATCCAGTAATAGAGTAGGGGATTCTCCCCAAAAGTGATTAGGGAATTCCCTAAAACTTATCATCTCACATTAATAGCGATCTTTGGGGAATCAAAAAAAATGTCTTTTCTTTTGTCATTTCCAAAATAATGCCTATCTTTGCACAAAGATAGAATAAGTGTTACTATAAATATTAAAAGCTATGAAAAAAATCTTTACTTTAATGCTGTTGTCTGCAATGACAACTGTTGGAATGCTGGCTCAGGATACGTGGACCGTAGTCGGCAGCGCCGAAATTTGTAATGGAAAAGAGTGGGATAAGGACGCCACAGAGAATGATATGACGTTCGACGGTGAGATGAACTATACACTTGTGCGTGAAGGTTGTGTTCTAGAGGCAGGACGCGAATATCAGTACAAGGTAGTGAAGAATCATGATTATGCCCAAGGCGAGTATCCTGGTTCTATGCAAAATAAAATATTGAAGGTGAACTCTACAGGAACCTACACGGTGACATTCTCGTTTAACGCTGTCTATATGGATTTGGATGCAGATGCCCAGAAGACAGGTGAGGCCGTTATTGGCGACAAGAGCTGGACGGTGGCAGGTGTGCCAGCCGCACTACTGGGTACTGAATGGGATTCTGCCAATACCGATAACGACATGGAGAAGCAGGGTGACGGCACATATAAGCTCGAGAAGAAAGGTGTGACGTTGTCCATCGGTTCCATCCAGTATAAGGTCTGTGCTAATCATGGATGGAGCGAGGCTTATCCCAGTAGCAATGCTGTCTGTCCGATTTCTGAAGATGGTGTTTATGATGTCACCTTCACGTTCAATCCCGAAACCAAGGACGTTGCCGTACAGCCTGTGAAGCAGGGTAGTGCAGTGATAGAGAAAAGTTACTCGCTGGTCGGAGCCTTCCAAGTGCTTGATGACAACAACGAATATGTTGACAACGATGAGGCTACGACGACGCTCTTTGGCACCAAATGGGATGTTGCATCGACTAGTAACGACATGTGGCAGGATGGCGACAACTACGTTTTCGAGAAGACCAGTATCACCCTGCCTGTAGGTCAGATAGCCTGTAAGGTCGTTGCGAATCACTCATGGGACGAAAACTATGGTGCTGACGGTGTTATGGATGGTAGCAACGTCATCGCGACTATCACTCAGGCTGGGGTCTACAACGTGAAATTCACCTTCACCCCCGCCACTAAGATTCTTACTGTTGTTCCTACGATGACAGCTGCCGGTATCAGTAATGTTGCTGCCGACGCCATACTGAACGACGTGCGCTATAACCTAGCAGGACAGCGAGTCAGTGATACTTATAAAGGCGTCGTTATTATGAATGGCAAGAAGTTGGCTACACCTTAAATAAGAACCATCATTTTTGTGATGAAGCAAAACATTGAGCTGCGCACGGCGTGGGATTTTGTGGAGAACACCGGGCGCAGCATCTTTTTGACCGGTAAGGCGGGAACTGGAAAGACGACGTTCCTGAAGACGGTGATGGAACGGTCACGTAAACGTCCCATCGTGGTCGCACCGACGGGTGTGGCTGCTATTAATGCGGGCGGCGTAACCATACACTCGTTTTTCCAGTTGCCATTCTCGCCATACGTGCCTGGCGCAAGGGTAGAAAGCAAGTTTGATTTCGGCAAGGAGAAGCGTAAAATCATTGTCTCTTCTGACTTGCTCATTATCGACGAAATCTCTATGGTACGTGCCGACCTCCTCGATGCTATTGACGCCGTTTTGCGCCGCTTCCGTGAGCACGGACAACCCTTTGGGGGCATGCAACTATTGATGATTGGTGACCTGGCACAGTTGACGCCCGTTGTTACGCCTGAGGATGAGCGCATGCTGAAGCCCTACTACGATACACCGTACTTCTTCGGCTCGAAGGCCCTGCAACAGATAGACTACGTGACGATCCAACTCACACATGTCTACCGCCAGCAGGACGAATCGTTTATTGCGCTGCTCAACGAAATTCGTGATGGTCATCCCTCGACCGAGGCGTTGGCAAAGCTGAACAGCCGTTGTCAGCCCACGTTTATTCCCCGTCCTGAGGAACCGTATATCCGCCTGACCACCCACAACAACCTCGCCAATTTCTATAACGAGTCAGAGTTGCAGAAATTGCCAGGCAGTTCCTATCAATATCGTGCAGAGGTTAAAGGTACGTTCCCTGAATACTCCTATCCCACTGCTGTGACGCTGATATTGAAGCCGGGTGCACAGGTGATGTTCGTGAAGAACGATCCTTCTGGCAACCATAAATACTATAATGGCCGCATTGGTCGCGTGATGGAGGCGAGTGACACTCGCCTCACTGTCTATTGCGAGGGCGATGCCGAGGCCATCGAGGTAGAACCGTTGGAGTGGGAGAATACACGCTATACACTGAATGAGAAGACGCGCGAGATAGAAAGCGAGGTGCAGGGTACATTTAAGCAGCTGCCTCTACGACTGGCGTGGGCTATTACCATCCATAAGAGCCAAGGACTGACATTTGACCGTGCTATCATCGATGCCAACCAGAGTTTCGCTCCTGGCCAGGTGTACGTCGCCCTGAGTCGCTGCCGTACCCTCGAAGGTCTTGTACTCGCTTCACTATTAGATTTCCGTGCCGTCATCAACGACGAGCGCGTGGACTCATATATCGCCCAGCAGGAGAGTGAGGCAGAACGCTGTATCCAACAATTACCTCTGCTCAAGCAGGAGTACGAGCGCTATCTCCTTGTGCAACTTTTCGATTTTCGCGCTATCCTGTATTTGGAAGAATCTATGGTGCGCATTTTCGCCGAATTCTTCTATCACAGTCACGCCTCGCTCAAACAGCTCCACGACAGAACTTTGCAAGATATTCGTCTGCGCATCTTTGACATAGCTGTCAAGTGGCAAGAGAAAATCCAAACCATGCCTATCGGGGCACTGCGCGATGCCGACTTCCTCGACCGTGTGCGCCGTAGTGCCGAATACTTCGCCGACCAGTTGCGCGATATTCTTGCCAAGCCTATCGAACTCTCCACCAAGGTAGAAACCAACAACAAACAAGCCTCGCGACGCCTTAACAACGCCTTGCCAGACCTCAAGCAGGCGTGGCTTGCCCGTCGCTATTTGCTCGTTAAGATTGCCGAGAAAGGTTATACCGTCGATAATTACCTGCACGAAAAGCAGATGTCAATGCTTGATGCCCTTGGTGAAGACGCAGGTACCCCCCGACGGAACGGGAGACAGGCTTCTGGCAAAGGGAAAAAGGCACCCAAGCCCCCAAAAGAAGTAAAACCCAAAACATGGGAGATTTCATTCCAAATGTATCAGCAAGGAATGAAGCCCGACCTCATCGCCAAGACTCGTGCCCTCACGCTTGGCACCGTCATCGGCCATCTGCTTCGATACGTTGAGACAGGTGGGGTTTCTTTTGACGACCTCGTTCCCGTTGATCACCAACAAGTTATCGAACGCATCGTCCGCAAGATAGGGACCGACAACGGCTCCACAACTATCAAGAATCTCTGTCCGCCCGATGTCACTTACGACGAAATTCGCTTGGTTGTAACACGATTACAGAACAAAAAGGTTTCATGACAAAACATTTTTTTTGCAATAAGGGGTATTTGATTTTGCCTTTCGATGGTCATATAGACGAATAGAGACCAAAGAAACAATTATGGACTACAGTAAACAAAAGTTTGAACGCCTGTACAAAGACAACTATCCGCACATGTATCGCATGGCTTTCTCGATGGTAGAGAATGTCGACGATTCAAAGGACGCTGTGAATCAGGTGTTCGCCCAAGTTTGGCGGGGCAAACCACAAGTGGCCGAGACAAGTGTTAGAGGCTATTTGTTGGCGGCTACCCGCAATCAGTGCCTCCACATTCTGCGCACACGTCAGCTGCAACGACAGATGGAGGAGGAGTTACAGCTGGATATAGTCGCCTCTCAGAGTGATGAGCGTGAAGAATTGTTGCAGCAACTACAGCAAGTCATCGACGACAATCTGACAGAACAAGACCGCCGCGTACTGAGTCTGCACTACGACGAAGAGATGACCTACGAGGAGACAGCTACGGTACTCGGTATCAGTGCGTCTGCCGTCAACAAGCACATCACGCGATCATTGGCAAAAATCAGAGAAACCCTTAAAATTGCAAAGTAAGATGAAGACAGAAGATATTGACAAGAAAATAGGCATGCCCGACGTGGATACGGAATGGGCAAAATTCGAAAGCGAGATTATTGACAAGGAGTCCAAGCCTCGTTGGCGATCTGTCTACACATTGGGCGCTGGTTTGGCCATTGCAGCCAGTCTTTTGCTGTTTTTTGTGCTAAACATGGAAAGGAAAGTGACGGATGATACACCGATTGTTGCGGAACAAATGGTAAATCCGACTATTTCCGATACGAACAAAGTCACTACGACAGACACCATTGCTGATACACCTGCTCCGGTAATGAAGCAACAAAAGATAGCTCACCCTGAAGAAGCAAAGTCCCAGAAGCTTATTGCTGATGTGACAAAAGATAAAACGGCACAGCCCGCAGAAAGTCATGCTGTTGAGGCAGAAAAGACTGATACGAAGGTCTTTTCCAGTGTAGAACAGTCGGCATCTTTTCATGGAGGCACCAAAGCCTGCATGGCGTTTATCGAAGAGAACCTGAGAATTCCCGAGTTGGCTACGACATACGGTGTGAAAGGCAGAATCATTACGTCATTCTTGGTTGAAAAAAATGGCGAACTGTCTGATATCAAGGTTGTCAGATGCCGCTTCAGTTGTGACTCCACCCGCCTCAGTCAGATGTCAGATGCTGAACAGGCCCAGTTAAAGGAGCAACTCTCTCAACAGTTGTCTGAGGAAGCTGTCCGCGTTGTCAGCATAATGCCACGATGGCTCCCAGCCAAGATGAACGGCGAAGCCATGCAACAAAAATACACTTTACCGATACGTTTTAACCAATAACCCAATCATCAAAAAAAGTATTGTTATGAAAAAAATGATTATTTGCATTTATATTCTATCCGTCGCTATGAGTGTCTTTGCCACGGGACAAGACGGAGACGTCATTATGATTGATGGCGAGAAGTGGAGCCTGCTTGCTGAACCCATCAACCACGACTCGGTCCTTTATCGTCAGCTGAAAGCAGTATTGCCCCAGAATAATACCTTCGTCACCTCCAACTGGGATGGTTATACCGCCTATTGGAGCATCAGGAACGAAAGGCTCTGTTTGGACAGCATCACGGTATTGTTATACAATGAAGATACACGACAGTACAGAGAAGAATGCCTTCCAGAAACCGACATGCAGCGCGTGTTTGCCAACTACCGCCAAGGCAACGACATCGTGGCCTCCTGGGTGAACTACGACATTCGAGCGGCGAAGGGAACGAAGGTCTATTATGTACATTCGTACTTTGAGCGCAACCATGAATACGAGCAGATATTGACGGTAAATGAGGGCAAGGTAACCAACCGGCAGGCGTACCATAATCGTGTTGTGGTTGATGGTTTCTCGTTAAAAGGCATGATTAATGATACCCGGGACCGGCAAGGTAAGATGGTTCAGCAAATCGTCAACGAGAAGTTGCCCTTGCACACTGAGAACTATCCGGAATTGGCCGATGAGAAGGTAATCTTCTTTTCTGTCAAGAACATCCGGCTCGACTCACTGGGAAATCTCGTCGACTGTCAGGTAAAGGCAACGATTGGGCGGCGAACACGTCGGGATTCAGAGACTTTGGCACAGGAGATGAAAGAGTTGCTGAAGAACGTCCGCCCGTGGAAGACACTATTCATCAATGGCGAGTACCTTCCTGAAGACCGCGGCGGATTCACGTTTCCTTATCATATAGTGGATAAAACGGCGGCATCATTAAGATAAATCCGAAAAAAAGTTGTACCTTTGCAGGCAAAAGAAGAAATGATGACGGCTAAGGAGATAATCAGCTACATGGAGTCGTTGCAGAATGATGCGCAGCGACAGATACTCATGCGCTTTTTCAAGACAGACCCTGGTGAGTATGGCGAGGGCGATGAGTTCTTGGGATTGAAGGTGCCGCAGACACGGGAGGTGGTACGTGCTGTTCCAAAGGACTTCCCCCTAAGCGAAGTGCCTGAACTCCTGATGAATCGTTGGCATGAGGTACGTCTGTGTGGCCTGCTGATTCTTGTGGCGAAGTTCGAACGATTAGCGACGAAGAAGTTAGAGCACGATGCGGTTGCCATCAAAGGCCGCGACGAAATCCTCACGCTGTATTTGCAATATGCCGAACAGGCCAACAACTGGGATCTCGTCGACCTCTCCGTCCATAAGATTCTTGGCCACTGGCTCCTGCTACCGACTAACCTTGGCGACAGAGGCTATAAGATAAAGGTCCTTGATGTTTTAGCCCAAAGCGATAACCTTTGGAAACAACGCATGAGCATTGTCTGCTCGTGGAAGACCTCGCAGATGGGCGACCCGTCATGGTGCCTGCGTTATGCTGAAATTCACTTGCATCACCCGCACGACCTTATGCACAAGGCTGTAGGGTGGATGCTCCGTGAGATGGGAAAGCGTGTCTCGATGGATCTCCTTCGCGACTTTCTCCGTCAACACGCTCACGAGATGCCACGCACCATGCTCCGCTATGCTATCGAGAAGATGCCTGAACAGGAACGACAATACTGGATGAAATGATGACTTCCTATCTGAACACAGAGAATATAGCCCGCAGCAAGGGTGGGGTAGAGTACCATCCCTTGCGTCCCTTCCTGCCTGAGAATGCGAAGGTGCTGTTTTTAGGAAGTTTTCCACCGCAACGAAAACGGTGGTGTATGGACTTTTACTACCCCAATTTTATCAACGACCACTGGCGCATCGAGGGACAGATATTCTTTGGCGACAAGAATCACTTCGTTGACCTTGAAGCCAAGCGTTTCAAGATTGACGAGATTATTGCGTTCTGCCACGAAAAAGGTCTTGCCTTCTTCGATACCTCTACAGCCATCCGTCGCTTGCAGGACAATGCCTCAGATAAGTTTCTCGAAGTGGTGGAGCCTACCGACATTTCGGCCTTGCTCCAACAATTACCTCATCTCCGCGCCATCGTTACCACAGGTGAGAAAGCCACTGAAACCATCTGCGCCTCGCTCGGCATCCCGACCATCCCCAAGGTGAATACCTTTGTAACTACTCCCCTCGCCATTCGGAGAGGGGCTGGGGGTGAGGCTCTTCTTCTCTGGCGCCTCCCTTCCTCCTCCCGCGCCTACCCATTATCCTTCGACAAAAAGGTCGAGGCCTATCGTCAAGTACTCAATTTATTATTATGAAGAAATACTACATTACCATTCTCCTCGTCCTCGTCGCAATGATGGGATGGGCGCAAGTTAATTCCACCACCTCCCTGCTCGGCTCGTGGTCGGGCAAGTTGAACGTAGGCGCCGTGTCGCTGACGTTGGTACTCCATCTGGAACAGGGCGACGGCTACGTGATAGCATCGTTCGACAGTCCCGACCAGGGTGCGAAGGGCATTTCTGCCTATAAGGAATTCCTGAGTGACGACTCGCTGGCCTTGAAGGTGGAGCATATTGGCATGACCTACCGCGCACGGCTGAAGGACGATACACTCGACGGTACATTTACGCAGAACGGTACGTCGCTGCCACTCGTACTGACCAGGGGCGTGCCAGAGGTGAAACGTCCGCAAACGCCCAAGGGACCTTATCCCTACGCGACGGAGGAAGTGATGTTTCCCAATGCCGCCGACTTCGCCACGTTGGTAGGCACGCTGACGTGGCCCGTGGGTTACGATAAGAATTCGAAGCAGAAGCCCACCGTCGTCCTGATGGTTACGGGCAGCGGTCAGCAGAATCGCGACGAAGAACTGATGCAGCACAAGCCCTTCCTCGTCATTGCCGACTATCTGGCGCGTCACGGCATCGCCACGTTGCGCTACGATGATCGTGCCACAGGTGCCTCTGTGGGCGGTGAGGTGAAGAACGCCACAAGTGAAGACTTCGCCCGCGATGCTGCGGCAGGTCTGGAATATCTGCGCAACACGAAAGCCTTCTCTAAGGTCGGCCTCCTCGGACACAGCGAGGGCGGTCTTATCGCCTTCATGCTCGCTGCCAAGAAACAGACTGATTTCATCGTCTCGCTGGCGGGTCCAGGTGTAAAGGGTGACACGCTGTTGGCTGCACAGGGTAATCGTATTCTGTCGCTATCAGGAATGCCTGCCGATATGACCGTCGAGAAATACCGCCAGCAGGACGCCGTCCAACAAATGCCTTGGCTGAAATGGTACATCGATTACGACCCCTCTGCCGACATCGCCGCTACGCGTTGCCCCGTCTTTGCCCTCAATGGCGACCGCGACTGTCAGGTCATCTCTTCGCAGAACCTCACGGCCATCGAGCGTCTGTTGCCGAAGTCGAAGCAGCATCTCATCAAGGAATACCCTGGCCTGAACCACCTCTTCCAGCATTGCACGACGGGTCTCGTCACCGAGTACTCCGAGATAGAGGAAACCATCTCGCCCGAAGTCCTCAGCGACATCGCTAACTGGATTAACAGTTTGAAATAAAAAACTATGGCAAGCAATACCGATTTTGTACAGTACATCGTCGACCAGTGTAGTGGTGCGGGCGAGATTATGGTGAAGAAGATGTTTGGCGACTATGGTATCTATTGTGACGGGAAAATCTTCGGACTCATCTGCGATGACTGTTTCTATCTGAAACCCACGGATGCCGTCCGACCCCTGTTGCGCGTTGTCGATATGCGTCCGCCCTACGACGGCGCCAAGGACTACTTTTACATTGCTGACGTCGATGACCGCGACTACCTCTCGCTCCTCGTCCGCGAGACCTGCAAGGCTCTGCCCGAACCGAAACCGAAAGGCAAGAAGCGTTAGCCCATATAATCAGAATCAATTCTTGACCAGCAGATCGTAACGGATATGGTCGTCAGCAACAGGACGGCCATATTCTTTTTGCGTAGGATTAGCTGATGACGCAGTACGAACGCTCTGCTTTAGAGCCGTTTTAGTGACAGCAGGTGCCGATGCAGCTGGAGTCGACTCAGTCATGGAATCTTGCTGAGGCTGTGGTGTAGGCACTTTGATATAGACGGTGTCAACGAGAGCTGTCAGCGGTGTATCACTATTCGTGTTTGCCTGCGTCCATAGACCAAGGACGAAGCCGATGATGGCTGCTGCAGGGATGGCAACGAGCCACGTAGGCACATGGAAATGGCGATGACGGTTCCAAGGGCTGACGTGTAGCAGTTCGTTTTCTACGTCTCGCAACTGATGGGCTGTGTGGATGATGTCCTGATTATCGATTTTCATATTGCTTCAATTGTTGTTTGATGATATTCATTGTCTTGTGTAGGCGCGACTTCACAGTGCCCTCGGGCAGGTCGGTGATTTGCGCTATCTGAGGAATGGTGAGCTTCTCCTCGTAATGGAGAGAGAAGAGCATGGCGTAGGGTTCTGGCAGACCCTTCAAAACCTCACGAAGGGCGTTTTGAAGGATGGTTTCGTCGAGTTCCACTTCTATATCGGCCTCTGTGGGCATGTCTTTCTCATCGTCGCGAACGATGCTCAACTGATTGCGATGATGGTTCTTGCAGAGGTTATAGGCAATCGTGTAGAGCCAGGCGCGGAAACTATTGCCCTCGTGGTATTTCTCTCGAGCAGCATAGAGTCGCAGAAAGGTGTCGTGCATGAAGTCGGCAGCAAGGTCGGCATCATCGCCAAGCCTTCGGACGAAGAAACCCTGCAACCGTCGGGCATGGCGGTTGTAGAGTTCCTCGAAGGCGCGGTTGCTGCCTCGTGCGGCCCGTAGCATCAGCTGTTCGTCAGTCTGTGCTGACAGTCGTAGGGGTATCAGCATGGCATCTTTAATTCTCTGCTGTTATTAGTTGCTGAAGAATATTCTGCTTGTGGTCCTCGTCAAGTGAGGTATTTGTCACGCCGCTCACCAGCAGTTTCATCAGCCAGTCGTAACGTTTCTGGTCGTGCTTGGCGTAGTAGGGCAGAAGGTCGGCCAGCAACACGGCGTAGTTGGCAGAAAGACGCTGACCCGCAGTCCATTCAGGACGGAATGACACGAGCAGATACTCCAACATATAGCGTTCCTCCACATTGCGACGCTTTACGGCAAGGTTATCGTAAGGCTTCTTCGAATACTTTAGCAGCAGACCCTCGTTGTAGAGATTATTCTTCCAAGGTTCCATCGTCGATGAGGGCGTGGTGGTAGAAAAATACACTTTACTGCCATATTTATCGATGATAGCTTGTAGCAAGGCATTACAGGATTCGTCTGTCCAGTAAGGCTCTTCATGGATCGGGTCAACGACATCCAGTTTTTTGCAGAGCCAGTCGCGGTATTCCTTCACAGCGAGGAATGATGCACAGACAATGGTCTTGTCTTTGTGCATACCCATACCCTCTTGTATGAGCCACTTGGGAATGATGGCAGCATCACCATTGGCGATGTAGATGCCGCTTTCGTCCATACCTGCCAATTCGTTGTAGCTGTATCGCAACACAGCCTCAGAATAGATTCCGCTGTCGAAATAGCGTTTGGCCAACGGCTTCATACGCACCTCGTCGCCTTGCATGGCCAGATAGCACACCCAGTTGTCGTAGTCGAAGAACTGCATCTCGTCAGGCAACTTCGCCAATGCTGCCTCGGCATATTTCTTGTGATCGCCATAGCCCTTACCTTGCGCCGACTCACGATAAGCGCAGAAGTTAAACGTGTAGCTGTCGGGGATGGTCTGTTCCATCTCGCGCACCACTTGTTTGGCAGTTGAATCCTCCTGCTGGAACCAACTCATATAGCGAGCCGCATTATAGTAATTCAACCACGCCGTCTCGTTTGTAGGGTCTTTCTGCGTTTCCGCCTTCCACGCCTCCTTCTGTCCTGTATACCACACGAAGTCCTTCTCCGAAACGATGGGGCTCTCAATCCTTACTGCTTTCGTTTGTGCTATTGCACCAATGCTCAGCGTCATCAACGCCATACATACGAATACTCTTTTCATTTCTTGTCTCTTAAATGATTAAACGATTTCTGTCTCTCTATCATTGCATACACAGAAAGACGGAAATCGTTCACAGGAAATCGATAAAAAACATTAATTATCGTTCAATAGCGATGATGATGCGGCGGTAGGCGACGAGGCGGAAGGGACCGTCGTCGTGAACTTCGCAGACGAGGTGGATGGTGTCACTGGCGGCATCGGCAGGGATACGAACGGTGGCAATGGCGGACGATGCATTGTCGATGGTTGCCGTCGTGCTGCCAATTTCCGGCTGTTGCCACCAAAGGAAGCTGAGAGCATCGCTGTCAGGATCACTTGACCTTGAGGCATCAAGACGGATGGTGTCGCCAGCCTTTACCGTGATGCGGAGAGGGGCGATGGAGGAGGTGCTCTTGACGGCAAAACCATCAAGCACACGAACCGCAACCAACGGATTGCGGTTGCCCTTGCCCTCGGCGGCCCATTGCATTCGGGCGCAGAAGTCATTAAGCTCGTCGAGATAGAAACGCTGTTTGTAGCCCACGGAGATGTTGCGTACGGGTTCCTCCCAGGAGGTCCAGGCGGTGGTGGATAAATCTGCACAAAGACTGTGCTTGTGATAGCCAGCCCAACCCGCCTGATGTGGGTCCTCAGGATCGTTTAGGCCGTTGGGCATCACGTAGAGAAAACTCGGTGTGTCGCCCTCGACGCCCCACTTGTAATTAGGGTATTCACGACCAAGCGCACCATGGCCCTGGATGTGCTGTTGATGCTGAGCCCAGTGTTGCTTGCCCAATTGGCACTGCTCCTGCCACGCCCCCTCATCCCAAATGAATAGCAGGTCGTCGGCAAAGTCCTTGCGTAACCACATGTGCGAACTATAGGCAAGATTCATGCGCATGCTGTACTGCATGTCCTGATCGGTGATGGTGAAGAGGCGGAACTTTTTGACGAAGTCAGAAACTTCGTTCACACTACGGGTTTGTTTTACACGCCAAATGGCTTGCGCCAATGTGTTGGCACCGCCCCAAGCAGCTACATAGATTGGGCGCGGGTCGTCCTCGTCGGCCAAACGAATCAACAAATCGCTGCCAGGCGAGTCGTTGTCCTCGCCGATGGCCTTGATGCCACCATGAATGCTTCCCATTACAGCGCGACTTTTCAGATATTCAGCACTAGGCCAATAGCCGAGACGTTGCTGCCCATTCTCTTTCTTCAGAGGCAGAAACTTCTTCTGTCCAGAACGCTCCATCAGCTTTGGCACATCCTGACGATACGCCTCGATGACGCGTTGCAGATACTGTGCCCACTCAACAGGATATGGATCGCAGTTCCAACCTACGGACGTAATCAGCGCTTCTATCTCGAAGCAGTCTGCGTATGCCATCAGTCGCACCATCGACTCCATGTCGTCAGGTTCCACGTCGGCTGGTGCGATGTCGGTACATACCACCAATCGTGGTTTCAAATCACTCTTCGCTGCCCACACTGTCAACGGCATCAGGAGCAGCATCCATATCATTGTTTTCTTCATAATCATATGACTTTAAAGTGTCGTAGGGCGTTAAGAATGCCGTCGTCATCGACGGAGCTAGTGACGTAGTCGGCCTGATGCTTGAGGGCATCGATGGCATTGCCCATCGCGACACCGATGCCAGCCTGGAGAATCATCGAGGTGTCGTTGCCGCCGTCGCCAAAGGCCATTGTTCGGCTGGGGTCGAACCCCTCGTGGCGGGCCATTGCCAGGATGCCCTTGCCCTTGTCGGCGCCGTTGGCGGTGATGTCCGTAAACTCCGGATGCCAGCGGCCAGACACGCATCGTGGCATACGGGCCATCAGTACAGGTTCGTAGTTGGCAGGGAAGAAGGCGGTCAGTTGGAGGATGTCCTGCTGGAGCACAACGTCTAACGGCGAAGCCTGATCAAGGTTTTTTACGGCGAGCATCTGACGGAAGATGCGGTCGACATCGCCTTTGGGGTCTATTACTGCCACGTCCTTCCGGCCAATGACAATGAGGCTGTTGCCTTTCTCTTGACAGTCCTCCACGCAGGTCATCACATCCTCTTTAGGGATGGGTTGGCACGTGACCATCTCGTCGCCGACAAAGCATAATGCGCCGTTGGTGGTGATGTAGCCGTCAATCAGGTGGTCAATAGCCCCCAGATTAGTGATAATCAACGGCGGACGCCCCGTGGCGATATACACCCGTGAACCGTTGGCCTTGGCCTGCGTCAGCGCCTGGATGGTCGACGCGGGAATCTCGTGCGTATGGAAACTCACGAGCGTGCCGTCGATGTCGAAAAACAAAGCAAATCTCTGTGTCATATTTCAATTCTTCAATTCTTCAATTCTTCAATTCTTCAATCCTTCAATCCTTCAATTCTTCTCCGTCATGTATTTCCAATAGCGGCGCGGCATATCCTTCAACTGCTTGCGAGGGTTCATGCGCTCCTTGATGCAGATGGCCTTGAAGTACGTGCGCCAGAGGTCTTGGAACAGTTGGTCGTTGTCGCTCAGCACCTCGGCATTGAGTTTTCCGTTCGATAAATCGAACGGCACAGTAGTTTCGTCCTCGAACGTCACGCGGATAGGCATATAACTCCCCTCGCCCTTTGGAGAGGGGGCGGGGGTGAGGCTGTAATAGTACCCATAATGCCGCTTCGCATCATAAATCAGCCAGGGCTGGTCATTGAAGCGGTCCTGAAAGTGGTCGATAATGATGGGCAACACGTTGTGGTCAGGTGAGACAACAGCCAGATACGTACCGTCCTTCGCCTTCTGAAAGCGGATGAACTGTTTCATGCGCAATTGTTCGTGCAGCACACGACGGGCGATGTTCGTCACAGTCAGCACATCAGGGTCGGCGAAGTTGTGGCTGATATCCCCCTGCCGGAATACCTTACATATATATTGGAACAGCGGTGTATTCAACTCCCTCAGCTCGGATAGCCAACTGACGGATAGCAGGTGTAGAGCCTCGCGCGTCAGTTTCTTCTCCAGTCCCGTCCACACCCGTCGGGCTTTCTCCTCGTCCGTCGTCACATGATAAGTATGGTCGCAGAATAATGGCAGCGCGTCGCCCTCAGCCAGCAACTGCTCTGGCTGCTCCTTGAATGCAAAAGCATCGAATACCGCTGTCAGCAGCCCGTCCATTGTCCTGTCAAACACATATACCGTCATCTCACCATCCGTTTAATCCGTTCAATCCGTTGTCTTAAACATCTCCGAAGTCCAATTTCAGTTGTCGTTCTTCCGCCGCCCGTTTCTGCTGAGCCTTCGACACCAGCAATGGTCTTAGTCGCTCAGGACGCAGCTCATTGATGCCGACGATAGGTTGCGAGAACTGCGAGGTGAGTTCGTTGCAGGTAATAAAATACTTCGCCTTCTTCATCACCACGCCCATCTTCTTGAGGTCGTAACTGGTCAGACGATTGAAACGGCGCGAGTTGACGATGAGCCAGGCCGACTTGGTTCCGAGCCCTGGCACACGGAGTAGCTGCTCGTAGTCAGCCGTATTGATGTCCACTGGGAAAGCCTCTGGATGTCGTAGTGCCCACGCCAGTTTCGGATCCACCTCCAAGTCAAGGTTCGTGTGCATTTCGTCGACGATTTCGTCGACGCGGAAGTGATAGAACCGCAACAACCAGTCAGCCTGATAAAGCCGATTCTCGCGGACCAGTGGTGGTTGTTTCAAAATGGGCAATCGTGGGTCGTAGGTGTTCACGCTGACGTAGCCGGAGTAATAGACACGACGCATGGTGGGCTGTTGATACAAAGCGTTGGACATTTTCAGAATGTCCAAATCTGTCTCCTTTGTAGCCCCCACAATCATCTGCGTCGACTGTCCGGCAGGCACAAACCTTGGCGCATAGCGGTATTTCTTACGGTCCTCCTTGTTCTCTAATACGCCCTGTTGGATGAACTTCATCGGCTGGAACACGCTCTTGTGGTCTTTTTCTGGTGCCAACAGTTTCAGCGACTCCTCTTTGGGAATCTCAATGTTCACGCTCATGCGGTCGGCATAGCGCCCGGCCTCGTTGAGCAGTTCCTGCGAACAGCCAGGAATGCTCTTCAGGTGGATATAGCCATTGAAACGATGCACTGTCCTGAGGTCGCGGGCTATGGCAGCCAGTCGTTCCATGGTGTAGTCTGGGTTACGCACCACGCCGCTACTGAGAAACAGCCCCTCGATATAGTTCCTGCGGTAAAACTCCATCGTGATCTCCTCCAGCTCACTCACGGAGAGCGTTGCCCGCTTGATGTCATTGCTTCGGCGGTTGATGCAGTAGGCACAGTCGTACATGCAATAGTTCGTCAGCATGACCTTCAGCAACGAGATGCAGCGTCCGTCGTCGGCAAACGAGTGGCAGATGCCCACGCCGCCCATCGTCGAGCCAACCATGCCCGCTTTGCCTTTGCGCACGGTGCCGCTCGACGAGCACGATACATCGTACTTCGCCGATTCTGCGAGTATCCGCAACTTCTCCATTGTTTTTTCTGTCAGCATAACGTCTGCAAAGGTACAACTTGGCTGTCCCAAAAGTCGGGACACCTTTATTTATTTAACAATCTTTATTATTCAAACATTCCCTAAATACACATACCTGATGCCTTCCTCCTCGGCGATTTGTTTGGCAGTCTTTAGCGTCGCTATGGGTGTGGGAGGAATGTCCTGCATCTTGTAGCGTGGAAAGAAACGGCTGAAATGCAGTGGGGCTTCAGTGAGGTCATTGTCTGCGAGCCAGCGACACATGCGACGAATCATCTGCATATCGTCATTCACGTTGGGGATGACAAGGTTGGTGATTTCCACCCACACGCCGGCCTGCTTCATGGCGAGGATGGTGTCGAGTACGGGCTGGAGGTGACCGCCGTTTACCTTATTATATATGTCATCGCTGAAGGACTTAAGGTCGACGTTGGCGGCATCGAGATATGGAAGCAGGTCGGCCAGCGGCTCTTGACAGACGTAACCCGCTGTGACGAGGATGTTCCATAGGCCTGCTTCGTGGGCCTGCTGGGCACAATCGATGATATATTCAAGATAGGTCAGAGGCTCGGTATAGGTGTAGGCGATGCCTGGGCAGTGGTGCTTCCGGCAGAGGGTGACGACGTCCTCAGGCGACAACTCGTAATGATTGATATCTGAGGGCGACACCTGCGAAATATCGTGGTTCTGACAGTTCAGACAGCGGAAATTACAGCCAGTACAGGCTAACGACAGACATGTCGTGCCCGGATGGAAATGGTACAGCGGTTTCTTCTCTATGGGGTCGATGGCCAGCGAACACGGGTTGCCATACACCTCGCTCATGAGCATGCCGCACTGGTTCTTTCTGCTACGGCACACACCCGTTTTGCCCTCAGCAATACGGCAATGGTGCGGACAGAGCGTACACTCCACCTTCCCATCCTCTAACCGCTTATAATACCTGCACTCAATCATGATGAATTAAGAATTTAGAGTTTAGAATTTAGAGTTATTCTCGCTTCGCTGCGATTAAGATGTAAGAATTTAGAATTATTATGCGTAGCCATACTTCTTAATTTTTAATTCTTAATCGGCGAAGCCGACAACTCTTAATTCTTAATTCTTAACTCTTAACTCAAAATACAATTGCTTCGTAAACGTAGAGTTCGGCGTCACGCCAGCCGTCCCAGCCCAGTCCGGCCTTGTCCTGCGAACAATGTCCCACGAACTCCTCCTTCGTCCAATTTACCTCATCGGCCACCTGCGGCAGGAATGTGCCGCTGCGGTAACCTTTTTTGATATAGATGCCGTGACGGTGCAGTTCAAACTCGTCCAGGCTCTGTATGCGACGCATCGGCGTAAGCACAGAGATCTCGATGTCGAGGTCATCCAGTTCATCGCGGGTGACAGGCATAAACCGAGGATCGTCAAATGCTGCCGCTCGCGCCATCTCTGCCACAATCTCATACAACGGATAGTCCTCGCCAAAGTGTCCGATGCAGCCACGCAAACGGCCATGCTTGTGCAGCGAGACAAAGGCACCGCATTTTGAATTGATAATTGAGAATTGACAATTGACAATTGGTTGCGCGATAGGCTTGCCATCTAATGAATCGCGAATGCTATTAAAAGCGATGTCTTTCAGCATCTTCTTATCTTCTGCGGATAAGGAAAAGTCTGTGTCAGTCCGTGTCTGTCCGCTGCCATTATTTCTGTTGCGCAGGATGGCAAACGAATGATACCCCACCACGCGGCTGTGGTCGTGATTGTCGATGTCACCAGAGTTTTGGTACATCAGGTGCTTTACCTCATATTGTTTGTCGAGCATCAGCATCAGTGTGATGATAGCAAACTCGCCGCAGGCACTCGTCGCCAGATTCCGCTTACCACTTCGGGCATTGGCATTGATGGTTGCAATGAACTCCTTTACGTCACCCGTCTCAATGGCTTTACCCGTCATGGCATCCACCTTGCAGGCATCCTCATACGACGGATAGTGTGAGAAGTCGCTGCTAATTACAAACAAATTCTCGTCCGTAAAGTATGGCTTCAGCACCTCAGCTATCCGCTTCAACTTGTTATAATCATTCGTCGAGATAACAATTGGCACAATCGGCGGCACCTCTTGAGCGTACTGAGCAAAGAGTCGCTGCAGGAACGGCAACTGCACTTCCAGACAATGTTCCCTGTCATGCGCCTCCGGTCTAAAGCAGAACACGGAATCCAAATTCGCGTCATTCGTGTAATTCGTGGTTTCTTTTAAATCCGTGTCATCCGTGCAATCCGTTGTTGTTAAAGCTTTCGCCGTCTCGTGGTCCACCTTTACACTGCCTAATGGCGTGGCATACCAGTCTGCCTCCGTGTTCACCGACGCCCCATCGAGCCATTCGTGGTGACTTGGCCCTAACAGGAAAATCCGCTTGTACTGCTTCTTCGGGTCTATCGCCATATACGCCGCTGCCGCCACGTTGCCCGAGAAATAATACCCTGCATGAGGTACTATCACCGCCGCCACATTATTGTATTTTTTGTCGTCGCTATGCAGCGCCAAAAAGCTGTCCACCTCCTCAGTCAGTTCTCTGGCATCGCCCGTATAGAATCGGTTCGCCTGTGTCGCCGGCCTCACCACAGACGAGCATAGCTCGTCCATCCGCGTCTTTTCTGGCGTTTGTCCCTTACATCCGTTCATCGTCATCATTGTCGTTAGGATTAGTATGATTGTCTTGATGCTCATGCTACTTAATCAGCTTTTCTATCTGTTTCTCGGTAGCCTCTGGCAATAACTCTCTAAAGTGCGCCTTCATGCGTTCAAACGACTCTTGCGGCGTCCGCTCGCATCGACACATCTCACGGCCAAACAGCCTCTCGGGTGTCGTCAACAGTGACCAGCCCCAGCCGTATTCGTGGCCGTGTTTATCTACAGGATATACAAAGTCCTCTGTGACGATACGACATGCCATCTGCAGTCTCGTCACGTAACCATCAAACCTGCTGCGCATTTTCGGTCCGTCGAAGCCACAGGCCGCCCGCAATTCACGTGTTATCAGACTGCCGTGTTCAGCCAGCGTCAGCAGGATGGTCTCATCAATGCTACCCTCAATAGGCGCAGGCTTCGATGCTCGCCGGTAGTTGCACAGGTCCGGCCACCACTCCTTGCTCACGAACCCCGCCTTGCCCGCAAAAAACTTGCCATACACGCAGTGGCCCTCGGTGACGACTGGCCCCTTCCACTTCCAAAGCGGCCAGTCCCAGCCGCCGTCATCGAACACGACGTAACGGCAGTCTTCATCAACGACATCTTCAGCCGAGTAGCCCCTGATGCCACTGTCCAGCAATGGCAGGAATCCCACCTCCTGGATATACTCCATCAGTTCCGGACAACTATGTATCTCCACGTTTCTCATATTAGCGTATGTTTTATTGCACCATCACTTGTTTTCTGCCACAAAAATAGTAATTATTTCCCAAATAACCATACTTTTCCTGCTTTTTTATCACAAAAAAGGAGATATTTCTGCCTCGTCTGCTCATCACCCGAGTAGATGCAATCATCAAAAATGTGTTATTTTTCGTATAAATATTTGGTAATAAGAAGAAAAAAGTGTATTTTTGCACGCGAATTAACGAAAAAGTAATTAATTACATAAAGTATGTTGAAGATAAAAGAATTATCGATGAAGGGCGGACACCGCTATTTGACACTCGTCGCCCTGCTGTTAGTCACCATGATCTCTATGGCCGCTGACCTGACCTGGACCTTCAAGTTTTCACCGTCCGACATTGTACTCTCACCCAGTGGGACGTACACCTACGTAACTCTCAAGGACGGCGCCAAGGTGCGCGACGCCATTGGTGCACCGGCCATTCCGGCCAAGTTTGCAAACATCCTGTTGCCCGACGGCGCCACCGACGTCACCGTGACCGCTACTGGCGAACTGGTGCGTTTGGCATCGGACGTCACACCCTGGCCCACCCAGCGTGCAACTCCTAAGAGCAAGGAAAAGGCTCCGTTCGTAGAACCCGACCCCGTGGCATACGCCTCGTCCAGTCCTTGGCCGGCTGTTGCCGCCACCAACGAGGGACTCCATGAGATGCAAGGTAGCTCGTTCGTTTCTGTTCGTGTGAACCCCATCGTTTACGTAGCCTCTGAGAAAGCTCTCTACTACCGTCCTTCCGTGACGGTGACTGTCACCTACAACGCACCTGCTGCACCTCGCGGTGCTTCGCAGAATGCCCGTGTTACAGACATGGTCAACGCACTGGTGGTCAATCCTGTCTCGTCTGTCGTTCCCAGAAAAGGACGCCGTGATACTGCTGCCGACGCCGTCGATTACCTTATCATTACGTCGAACAGCCTGAAGAGTGCCTTCCAGGCTCTGGCTGACTATCGTACCACTGGACCTGGCGGCAATTACAATACGCTCGTCGTTACCAAGGAGGAAATCAACTCCAACTATGAGGGTACCGATACTCAGATGAAGATCCGTAACTGCATCATCGACTACTACAACAACCACGGTACCACGTTTGTTGTTCTTGGCGGTGATGACACCATCGTTCCCGACCGCGATACCTACGTCTCTGTCGGCTATGATACGGAGTCTAACATGCCGACCGACCTCTACTACTCTGACCTCACTGGTACTTGGAAGAAGTCGGGCAGCAGCAGCTATGGTGTTGTCGGTGCTAATTTCGACATGACGCCTGAGGTCATCGTTGGCCGTATCCCCATCCGTACTGCAGCCCAGCTCAACGGTTATATTGCCAAGCTGCAGGCCTTCGAAGCCTCTCCTACGCATACCCGCAACTCCATCATTATGGGTGGTCCTTCTGCTTGGGACACATATTCTGGCAACAACCGCCCATCCGACAATGTCACAGGTGACGGTCACGCTGGCTTCCGCGCCTCGAACCACCCCACCGTGTCTGACTCAGAGATGTGGCTACGCCGTCTTTACCGCGACGGTATCAAGCCCTATTGGGACAATGTCGAGGAGGCTGGTTCGCGCACCATCAATCTGGCCACTGACTGCATCACCTCATGGGACGGCAGTACCTGTGGTGATAAGCCGCTTTCTGGTGCTAACCTGAAGACGTGGCTGAACAATGGCTATACGCACCTGATGTTCTCAGGCCACGGCTCTCCTCAGAGCTGGGGTATGGAGACCTATGACGACTACGATAGCAACAAGGCCGCAGCACAGACTAACCTTACCGCCATCGTCTATACTGATGCTTGTCTCACGGGTCACTTCGATGGTACCAGCTGGTCAGGCTATACCACTGAGCCTTGTCTCGGCGAGGCCTTCATCCGTAATGCCAACGGTGGTGCACTGGCCTACATGGGTTGTGCCCGTTATGGCTGGGGTGATCCCGACGACGGTGCTGCCAGCAACACCTCCGACGGTGGACCTTCTACCGTTTATGCTTATAAGTTCTATCATCGTCTCTACGAGTCCGACGCAGTCAATGCCAACCGCACCGTCGGCGAGGCCTTTGCCATGTCGAAGGCAGACATGATTTCACAGTGTGCCAGCAACGGCAGTGAGCGTTGGATCCAGTTCGGACTGAACTTCCTTGGCGACCCCGCTCTTGCCCTTTATCCACGCGATCCTTCATCGTATCTTGCTGCACCGGCTGGCCTGACTGCTTCCGACGTTACCTCCACTACCTTTACGGCTTCTTGGAGGGGTGTCGAGAATGCTGAAGCCTACGAGGTTGATCTCCGTATTGGCAGCACATCCGTTGAAGGCTATCCCGTGAATGTCGGTAACGTCACTACTTACACGCTGACCGACGTGACACCGAATACCAACTATACCGTTCGCGTCCGTGCCGTCGACAGCGAGAAGCAGAGCAACTGGACACCGGCCGTCAACGTCCTCACCAACTATGTCCCTGTATGGGCTGCTCTTCCCCAGAATGTCAGCATCTATAATGATGGCAGCTATGACTTGGCCATCAGCAACTATGTTACCGGTCGTCCGGCTCCAGTAGTCACTATGACAGCGTCAGACTCTGAAGGTGCTGTGTTTGAGAACGGCAACTTCCACTTCAGCTCTGTTGAGACGGGAACCTTCAATTTCACCTTCAAGGCTTCAAATGCAGAAGGTGAGACTGATGCCACGCTGACCGTGACAGTCACCCTGCCGCCTGTCACCGTACCTACGCTGGCCATCGCTGAGCCTGACATCACGTCTGTCTCGGCACCCGTTTCATGGATTCCTTGCGACAACGTGACAGAATACACGCTTCAGATTGCTACCGATGATGTGTTCTCTGATCCCTTCGTGGGCAACGTAACACTTTTCAGCAATACGACATCTGAAGCTACTGCACCGGAAGGATGGACGTACAATATTTACAATTTCAATGCTACAAACTCCTATCTGTCCTTAGTCAGTGGCAACTATGTCATCACCAAGGCGTTTGATGTCTCAGACTTTGTTGATTTGGAATTGTCGCTCTACATGCGTACCTACAATGGTTCCAAGCAGCCTAACATCACCGTGGAGTATACGACCGACGACGGGGCAACATGGTCTGCTCTCGGTACGCTTGCCGCAAAGAACAGTACCATGGCACAGCGTACGCTTGACCTCTCTTCTATTGCCGGCAAGGGTACCATTCGTCTCCGCATAGCCTCTACTTCGACGTCAGAGTCCACTGGTGTCGCCATCAAGAATATCACGGTGACCGGCACAGAGTCCACTGAAGGCTCCCTCGTCTTTGCTGGTACGGTCACTGGTACAACCTTCAATTTCACCAGTCTCCGTCCGTCGACTACCTATTATGTTCGCGTGAAAGGTGAGGCAGGTTGGTCTGATGTCATCAGCTTTACCACTGCCGGCCCTGTCTCCGGTGACGGCAACTGCGACGGCTTCGTATCCATTACCGATGCAGTGGCCGTGGTGAACTTCATTCTGGGCAATCCTTCTGCCGGATTCAACTTTGTGGCTGCTGATGTCAATGGCGACGGAAAGGTGACCATCACTGATGCCGTAGCTGTGGTGAACATCATCCTGGAGGAATCGGCTGCTGCACCGCGTATGGAGCAGGAGGATGAGGACGATGAGGAGTCATCGGTTGAACCTGAGTAAATTGACAATTGACAATTGATAATTGACAATTGAATAGTTAAGGTTAACGTTAAGGTTAACGTATAAGAAAAGAGGCAAGTCAAAAAACTTGCCTCTTTTCCTTTGTCGTTTCGAAAATAGTTCGTATCTTTGCAACATCGATAACGGAAAATTATAAATGTACGAATATGAAAAGAACAATTATCTCCCTGTTCGCCTTGATGGTGGTGATGGCAGCAATGGCCATTCCTGCACATCCGAAACCCATGAAGGTTCAGCAACCGGACGGCAGTTTTATCACCATTCAGTTGCATGGCGATGAGTGGCGCAGTTTCAATACTACGGCAGACGGCTACTCCGTTGTGAAAGACCAGCGTGGCTACTATGTCTATGCTGACCTGCAGGACGGCAAGCTGAAGCCTACGACTCAGGTGGCTCATGATGTCGCCCAGCGTTCTGCAACGGAAAAGGCTTTTCTGGCAAATACCAAGAAGATGCTGGTGCCGCAGATGGAAAAGCAGCGTGCTGAAGACAAGAAGCGCGTTGAGGACCGTCAGCGTAAAGTGCTTGCCAAGCATCGCAGCCAGCGTGCTACGGACTATGATAACTTCCGCGGACTGGTCGTCCTCGTGCAGTTCAACGACAGGGAGTTCTCGCGTTCCGACTATGCCACCATTGCCAACGATATGATGAATGCGGTGAACTATACCGGCTACGACAGCGAGGTGTATACCGGTAGTGTCCGCGACTATTTCAGCGACAACTCTGGTGGTAAGTTCCTGCCTCAGTTCGACGTAGTAGGTCCTGTGACGGTGGATTACAGTCAGTATGATGGCCGTTCCCAGCCGAAGGCCATCGCCGCGGCAGCTATAGATCTCGTTGACAGTCAGTATGACGTTGACTTCAGCCAGTATGATGGCGACAGCAATGGTGACGTGGACTTGGTTTACTTTATTATTGCCGGCAATGGCGCTAACTACAGCGGTAATGACAGCAGGCTGTGGTGGCCACACCGTTCAGTGGTATACAATAACGGATATGTGATAAAGGATGGTGTCTATATATGGGACTACGCCAGTTCCGTAGAAATCTACGGGTGGACTAGTACTCCAGGGTCGTTGCTCATTGATGGCATTGGCACCATCTGCCATGAGTTCAGCCATGTGCTGGGTTTGCCCGATTTCTACGATGCCGACTATGAAGAAAGCGGTGGCCAAAGCATTCACCCTGACAAATGGTCAGTGATGGCTGGCGGCAGCTACGAAAACAATGCACGCACACCTGTAGGTTACTCGCTCTATGAACGCTATTCTGTCGGCTTTACCGATGAACCAGAGAAGATTACGGCTAAGGGTGCCTATACGTTAGAGCCATTGTATCTGAATCAGAGAGGCTATCGCATTGACAGCCCTGTTGCCAACGAGTTCTTCCTGTTCGAGAACCGTCGCAATGACGGCAGCTTCAAATGGGATGAGTATCTGCCAGGCAGCGGCCTGCTGGTACACCGCGTAGATCAGACCGACATGTCCATATGGTCCAGCAACGCTGTCAACAACGACCCCACCCACAACTACTATGAGGTGGTCAGGGCCTGCGGGACAGGCATGAAAGGAAAGTACGACGTCTTCCCTGGTGCTGGTGGAGTGACCGAACTGGACAACAATACCACACCCGCCAACCTGAAGACGTGGTCAGGCGAGGAAACCATGTTTGGCCTGTATAGTATCCATGAGGACGGCAGCAATATTGCCTTTATTGTCACCCCCAGTGGTGACGGTCCCGTCAGGCCCACCGATGTTGCTGCCCATAGCATCACCGGCTCTACTGCTACCATCACGTGGACAGGTGCCAACGATAACTACAATGTGCGCTATAGGACAGCAGCAATAAGTGGCACAGCGTTCTATGACGACTTCGAGAGCGGACTTGGACAGTGGACCATCTATACGGAAGGCGAATCTTCAAACGGCACAGGCTGGTCTTGGGCTAATATTGATTCAGGTACTGACAGTGGAAATTGCGCTGCAGGTTCGTGGAGCTGGAACGGCAATCCTTATCATGCAGACAACTGGCTCATTACCCCCCAGGTTGTTTTGGGCAATGAGTTGAGGTTTTGGGTACTAACTAGCCCTAGCTGGCCTGACAAATACGAGGTGCTCCTGTCTACTACAGGCAATGCTATTGACAACTTCACCGTCGAACTGAAAGCTATGGCTGCAGCACCCAACAATGGACAATGGAATGAGGTGATCATTGACTTGAGTGCATACACAGGACAGCTGGGCTATATCGCCATTCACCATGTGGACTATGACATGAACTATCTCTATATTGATGACTTTACAATCTATAATGAGGCCGCACCTGCCGGTGCATGGCAGACAGTATCGGCAACCCAGGAAAATGTCCAGCTGACAGGTCTCACAGAAAACACTAGCTACGAGGTACAGGTGCAGTCTGAAACTGCCGACGGTACGTCCGAGTGGTCGACAGCGGCCACCTTCACCACCAACTCCCTCGTAGTGGGTGATGCCAATGGTGTTGACGGTGTGACCATCACCGACGCCGTAGCCGTGGTGAACAATATTCTGGGCAATCCGTCGTCAAACTTCAGTGCTGCTGCCGCTAACGTCAATGGCGACCTTGATGAGCATGGTGAGCCCAACATCACCATCACCGACGCCGTAGGTGTGGTGAACATCATTCTGAACAATAGCGGCTCATCCAGTGCACCTGCGATGGCTGAGCCAGAGACATCCGGACAGAACCCTGAGTAAGAATAGCGAGATTTCGTATTGAAATCTTGTGTTGCAAGCACCTCCCGCATCAGGAGAAAGTACCTGACGCGGGAGGTGTTACGTATAAACAGGGTCGAAACACCAGGCAGGCAGGGACTTTGCACGTAGCAAGCTACCGTTTGCGTACGCCCGAACAACCGTTCGCGTACGCCCAAACGACCGTTCGCGTACGCCCAAACGACCGTGCGCCTATACCCAAAAGCTGCAGCCTCATTTTTTTAAGGCAATCGTCTGGGGTATACCAGGGGTATATGTGGGGTACTTAATTTTAGGGTTTATACCCCTGCTAATTTATTGTATTACAAAGATTTAACTAAATTGGGGTACTTGGGGTATATGATTTTTGTCTTTTTTGTTAGAGAAGACGCATGATAAAGCCTGTAGTGTAAAGGATGACGTACATTTTCCTTGTCACAAAGATGATGAGATGAACGCCGCCTTTCTACAAAGCGTCCTTTTTACAAAGTGACGCGTACTATCGTAAAAAAGTAGAAGAATGTTTGGAGTTTTCGATATTATTACTTATCTTTGCAATCCAAAGAGAACTATTTAGGTTATACTTGCAAGAATAATAACTAAAACTATAATGATATGAAAACAAAAATGTTAACCCTTATCGCTGCGTTGCTATGCTGCATGACGACGCTGGCCCAAGATTTTGATTACTATTATCAGGAAATTTGTTACAATCTCAATGCTGAGACGCAAACGGCTGAAGTGACCTATTTGGCGTATAATACCTATTATAAGGATTACAATATTGGTCGTAGCATCAAGACGGCAAACATTCCTGAAACCTTCGTAAAAGACGATGTCACCTACACCGTTACCAGCATTGGTGACCATGCTTTCACGAATTGCGAGAAACTGACTTCGGTGACTATTCCCAATACGGTCACCAGCATCGGGCGATATGCTTTTAAGAACTGTGACGTGTTGGCTGAAATAGATATTCCCAATAGCGTAAAAACCATTGGGGACGGTGCCTTCCAGAGTTGTAGCGGTTATGTTACAGAAAACCAATATACCGGCTTGACTACTGTCACCATCGGCAGTGGCGTTACCAGCATTGGCAGTGGCGTTTTCGATAATTGTACCATTTTGACCGCCATCAATGTTTCTAATGGCAATCTCAATTTCAGTTCTCAGGATGGCGTGTTGTTCAGCAAGTACAAGAAGGTTTTGATTACCTACCCGTGCGGAAAAGAAGGTAATAATGGATTCTATACCATTCCCACTTCTGTCACTACCATTAAGGCCCATGCTTTTGAAGATTGTGCAAAACTGACAGGTGTCAACATTCCTCTCAGTGTCACCGACATTGAGGACTATGCATTCGATAATTGCTATAATTTGCCTATAGTGGACGGACTGCGCTATGCTGATTCTTATTTGGTGGAGGTCCGCTCCAGTGCTACTTCTTTCTCTATTCGTGAAGGAACCCGCTGGATTGGTCCAAGAGTTTTCAGGAATAAAACGGATGTGACTGACGTTGTCATTCCCAATAGTGTCACAAACATTAGCGCAAGTGCTTTCTCTGGCTGTACTGGTTTGTCGCAGCTTGACATCCCTGACAAAGTCACTACCATCGGACAGAATGCTTTCTATAATGTCGCCAAAATCAAGTATTTTGGAACGGCGACTGGCGGACCGTGGGGCGCCAAGTCCTGGATTGGCGGTAATGAAAAAGAGGTGTATACCGTGTTTGACAGGTCGACAATTCCCACCACGCTGACGTATTATTATGATAATCGGCGTGAGTCACATCCCAATGTGACGGAAGTGTACGATCCGAACGCCTTACGCTTTGATGGCATTGCAGGTGCTGTCGATAAAGCAGTGATTGACCCGTCTATGAAGGATGCCCCGTTGACAAGCCTTGAGAAGCTGTTCTATGGAGGCTCTGATGCGACAGGCTACCACATTACCTTATCAAGAATGACAGCCGTTGAAGGTCTGGAGAATCTCAATACGGCCAATGTGACGGATATGTCTTATATGTTCTATGGCTGCTCTGCTCTTACGAATCTGGACCTCTCCACTTTCAATACCGGGAAGCTGACAACTACGACGAGCATGTTTGAAGGTTGCACAGCGTTGGTGACCATCTATTGTAACGACGACTGGAGCACCAAGCTGACCAATTCTGAGAATATGTTCGCCCAGTGTACTGAGTTGAAAGGCGGAACTTGGCCGTGGACTGAATTCGACGCAACGAAGACTGACGGCACCTATGCCCGTCCCTGCGAAATCGCGAACTTTAGCGAAGTCACGACCCCTGGCTACTTCACCCATACCACTGACAAGATGTACACCGCGTTCGACGAGAGTACCGGCACGCTGACTTATTACTTCGACGACCGTCACCAGTCACGTAGTGGTAAAGTTGAATTTTACGGAACCGACAATCGCTTTAAAGACTACAACGACAAGGTGTTCAAGGCAGTCATTGACCCCTCCATGAAGAACTCAACTTCAACGTCCCTTGGCGATATGTTCTTTAGCAACGACTATCCTTTATCAAGCATGACCGCCATCGAAGGACTGGAGAATCTCAACACCGCCATTGTGGTAGACATGACGAACATGTTCCGCGGCTGTAGCACACTCACCACTCTCGACCTCAGCTCATTCAATACTGAGAACGTGTTGATGATGCGTGATATGTTCTATGGCTGTTCGTCGCTGAAGTCGCTTGACCTCAGTTCCTTCAGCATCGATAAACTGGAATATACGGTTTCTATGTTCGGTGGATGCTCGTCACTCACCACCATCTACTGTGATCAAGATTGGAGCGGTATAACTTATGGCAATTGGATGTTCTCCAACTGCAATAGCTTGATGGGTGGTCGTGGCACTCAGTTCGACTATACCCACGATGGCAATGCCTACGCCCGTCCTGATGAGGGTTCCAGTGCACCTGGCTACTTCACAACGAAAGAAGCCAAGGTCTACACAGAGTTCGACATAGCCACAGGTACGCTGACCTACCGTTACGACGACCAGTTTAATATCAGCCCATACGTTGAGTTCTACGATCCTATTGCAAATCCTTCCGCTGTACGTTTTACTGGTTATAATGAAAAAGTTCTCAAGGTCGTTATCGATCCTTCGATGAAGAATGCCAATCTGACATCCTTCGAAAACATGTTCTGGGGTTGCACTTTTAGTAATTGTTTGACAAAAATGAAATCTATCGAAGGACTGGAGAATCTCAACACGGCCAATGTAACGAATATGGCCTGGATGTTCGCAGGCTGTAACTCGGTAGAGACGCTTGACCTGACTACCTTCGACATCTCCAAGGTAACGGATATGAGCTTTATGCTCAGTTCCTGCAAAGCACTGATGACTATCTTCTGTAACGAGGATTGGAGCGCAAATCCTGCTTTGACCTCTGATTTGGGATTGTTCTCTGGCAGCACGATGATTATCGGTGGCCATGGAACAAGCTATGATTCTTCGACATACGACAAGACTTACGCCCATCCCGACAGAGGTGAGAGTAGCCCCGGCTACTTCACCATGCGAGGCGATGCCAACGGCGACGACCATGTGTCCATCACCGATGCCGTCAGCATTGTGAACGCCATTTTGGGTAATCCCTCTTCAGACTTTAGCAAGGGAGCCGCTAACATCAATGGCGACGTTGATGAGGCTGGTGAGCCCAACATCACCATCACCGACGCCGTAGGTGTGGTGAACATCATTCTGGACGAGGGCGGCGTATCCGAAGCACCAGCGATGGATGAGCCGGAAACACCCGAACAGGATCCGGAGTAATAAAGTTAAACTATCACGGATACAGGTTGCTTGATTCTGGCCAGAATCATGAGCCTGTCCCTATGATTGGTCCTATCTTTGCGGTCAAGTATCAAAGCAATTTTTAATTTGCGAGAAGCAGAATATGAATAAATGGATAGTATATTGAAAAAGTACCTGTTTGTTTTAATAATTACCCTTATCCCCTTTGTTGCCCACGCAGATGACTACGGAATGTGTGGATCCTATTTGAACTGGTATTACAAAGAGGCAACCCATACACTGACCTTTGATGGGAAGGGGGCGATGTATGATTATGATTTACTATTATACAAAGCTCCATGGAACAAATATATTGTCGAGAACATCGTTTTTGACAAGGATATGACTCACATTGGAGACTACGCATTTGCCTATTGTGAAATGGAAAGTGTGAAGATGCCTGTTGGTATTGTATCCATTGGAGCAGGGAGCTTCAGTAGATGTAACAATCTAAGCACTGTGATATTCCCCAGAGGTTTAACATCCATCGACGATTATGCTTTTTATAGATGTGGCAGTCTGAGCCAGATAAGTATTCCTGGTAGTATTGAAACCATTGGTGAACATGCTTTCGATGAATGTAGTGCATTGACAAGAGTAAAAGTGGAGGCAGCAGTTCCTCCTGGTGTTTGTAATAACTCTTTTCCCTTTTACCAGATTACCTTAGATGTACCTTATGACTCACAGCCCGTTTATCGAACAACAGACTATTGGAAGGATTCAAAACAGATAGTCAGTGACTATCCGAGTCCTGCTATCTATATCTCTGACCCTGAGGTGAGGGCAATTTGTGTCACTAATTGGGATACTAATTATGATGGGCAACTGAGTGAGGCAGAGGCTGCCAATGTAACTGACTTGGAATTTTTTTTCAAAGGATCGTCTATCCAATATTTTAGAGAACTGGCTTATTTCACGGGTTTGACCTCCATTGGTGCAAATGAATTCCAGGGGTGTAGCCAGTTGTATTATATCGTCATCCCCGAGAATGTAACATCTATCAAGGAATACGCCTTTGAAGGATGTACAAATATGATTACTATTGTTTTGAATCAAAACGTCAAGACAATTGGCGATTATGCGTTCTCGAATTGCAGGATGCTTTCCTCTGTCAATTCCTGTGATAACGTGGAAATGATAGGTAACTTTGCATTTAAGGGCTGTTGGCAAATAAAAGACATTCCGTCTACTAAGCATCTTCAAGGAATTGGTGCCGAGGCTTTTACTGGTACTGGTATCAATGAGCTTCATCTGCCTAAACACAATATTGTTTTTCAGTATCGTGCTTTTTATGGTTGTAATCTGACCAAGGTTTTCGCTGAGGCCACAGCACCTTATACCACTGCAGGTAACCCCTTTGATGACGACATCAGTACCAATACAATACTTTATGTTCCCATGGGTTGCAGGGAGGCTTATCTGTCTGCCCAATACTGGAATAGGTTTAAAGAGGTATTTGATGAAGCTCCTGAAAGTCCTGATATGATCTTTAATGATAGCAGAATTTTAACAATCTGCCTTCAAAATTGGGATAGAAATAATGACGGTAGGTTTACCGAGGCTGAAGCGGCAATGGTGACTGATCTTGGCAAAGCGTTCAGTCAAACAGAGATTTATTCTTTTGATGAGTTAAGTTATTTTACAGGATTGCAGACTATTGCTGACAGTGCCTTTATGGCTTGTAGCAATCTGGTACGTATATCCATTCCCAAGAATGTCCATACTATTGGTTATAAAGCCTTTTCAGGTTGTAACTCGTTACTGAAAATTATTGTTGACGAGCAGAACCCTTACCTTGATTCACGAAATAATTGTAATGCAATCATAGAAACTGCTACCAATACCCTCATTCGTGGCGCAAACTGGACAATAATCCCTGATGGCATTGTTACTATTGCAGAAAATGCCTTTGCAGGTTGTTATTCCATGCAAAGCATCGATATACCCAATAGTGTTACGACTATTGGTGCAGGAGCTTTTTCGGGTTGTGGTTTGACAAGCATCACCATTCCTAATGGTGTTACTGTCATTAATAATAGCATGTTTCATGGTTGTATTGATTTAGTCAGTGTGACGATTCCAGAAAATATAACGGCAATAGGGAGTTATGCTTTTGCATATTGTAAGAGCCTCTCGTCTATAGGTATTCCAAATGGTGTGACATCTATTGGTGACGATGCTTTTTGTAAATGTGAAGCTTTGAAAAGCTTGTACATTCCCGCAAGCGTCATAACCATTGGTAAAAGAGCTTTCCAGGATTGTACAGGCTTAACCAGTATAGGCATTTCCCAGAGTGTAACCGAGATCAGTGATGAATTGTTTGAGGGTTGTATCGGACTGAGAAGTGTATACATTCCCAAAGGTGTTACTAAGATTGGTATCCGTGCATTTTATGATTGTACTAATCTTGCGAAAGTAGACATTCCAGAGGGTGTTACTGAAATTGGTGCCCGTGCTTTCCAATACTGTCGTAGTCTGACCAGTGTGATTCTTCCCCTTAGTGTTATTCGTATTCGAACTGCAGCGTTTTACTATTGTGACAATTTAACACAGATTACCATTCCTCGAAATGTTAGGTATATAGAAGAAGAAGCATTTGCTTTGTGCTATAATTTGACTTCTGTTAAGGTGGAGGCGAAAGAACCGCCCTCTGTGAAAGAGAATTCCTTCTATGGCCATTTGAACCTCCCGCTTTACGTTCCTGTAGGCTCGGTCTCTCTTTACAAAGCCTCCGAGTATTGGAAGGACTTCAAGGAGATTATAGGATTTAACCTAAGCATCCTTTTTGTCGATGCAAGAGTGGAAGAAATTTGTGTTGATTATTGGGATACTAATGGCGATGGGAAATTAGATGAAGTAGAGGCTGCGGCTGTGACCAATTTGGGAACTGCGTTCAGTGGTAATGAGTCTATTACGAGTTTTGACGAGTTGCGGTATTTCACGAAGTTGAAGTCCATCGGCGATAATGCCTTCCAAGGCTGTAGTGCCTTATCCCATATTGTAATACCTGAAAATGTTACCGCAATTGGTAAAAATGCGTTTAATAGTTGCACAGCTTTAAATTCTTTGTCTATTCCTAATGCTGTTGAGATAATTAACGAGGGCGCCTTTGAGAATTGTGTAAATCTTGTAACTTTATCCCTCTCGGATTATCTGGAGTCAATCGGGATTAGTCTGGAGTTAATTAAGTTGCCAGAGCAATTGGAGACCATTGGAGAAGCCGCATTTAAGAATTGTAGCTCATTAACGATTTCTTCTCTTCCTAGTGAGCTAACCTCTATAGGCAGCTATGCGTTCAGCGGTTGTACAGGGCTAACCTCGATGGACATTCCTAGGGGCATAACATCCATGGGGAATTATGTTTTCGAAGATTGCAACTCCTTGACCTCTGTGTATGTTTATTGTGCTACCATGGGCAATCATGTTTTCGAAGGTTGCAATTCCTTAACCTCTGTGTATGTTAATTGTGCTACGATAGGGAATTGTTTTTCGGGATTAGTATCCATTCAGGAACTGACCTTGGGGAATCAGGTAACAACTATTGGCGATGCTGCTTTCAAGGGGTGTACAGGACTAACATCTATAGCCATTCCCTTCAGCGTTTTCTCCATCGGTGACGAAGCTTTCTCAGGTTGCTCAAATCTGACAGCTGTTAGCGTGTTATGGACTTCTCCTGTCGCAATTACAGCTGACGTGTTCACAAACCGTTATAATGCAATACTTACAGTGCCTTGTGGTTGTACTGATATTTACAAATCTGCTGATTATTGGAAAGACTTCAAGGGTTATGAAGAATCAAATATATGCTTTGCTGATGCCCGTGTAAAGAGTCTTTGCGTTTCCAAATGGGATACTAACAAAGATGGTGAACTAAGTGCTGAAGAAGCTCGTGCCGTAGAATCTTTAGGTAATACTTTTAGATCTGAGCCCTCAATAAAGTCGTTTGACGAGCTACAATTCTTTACTGGTCTGACATCAATTGATGTAGAAGCGTTTTATGGCTGTTCTAACTTGGAACATGTCATCCTCCCCAATTCAGTGACATCTATTTATGCCTGTGCATTCGAGACTTCGGGTATTAAGGAGATTGTTATTCCCAATAGTGTATCTGACATTTCCGCAAAAGCATTCTATAGTTGTAGTAAATTGGAAAGCATAACACTATCAAATAATCTTGAAATCATTGAGGATCAGTTGTTCTGCAACTGCAATAAGTTGAAAAACATTGTTATTCCTCAGTCAGTAAAGGTGATACATCGTGAAGCTTTTCGTAATTGTTCCAGTCTGGTGTCTGTTGTTCTTTCGGATATGATAGAAGAGATATGGTATGGAGCCTTCGGGTTCTGTCGTAGTTTGACATCAATTGATTTACCTGCAAGCTTAAGATATATAGGCACTTATGCCTTCGCGGGATGTAATGCATTAACCTCTTTGAAAGTAGACGAGGGGAATACGATTTTTGACTCGCGTGCTAATTGTAATGCCATCATAGAAACAGCTACGAACAAGCTGGTTTCTGGATGTTGTGCAACAGTCATTCCAAATACTGTGAAAACAATTGGTTATGGCGCATTCGGAAATTTTTCAACTATGACAGAGATGAATATCCCACAAAGTGTAACGTCTATCGAGGCTTGGGCTTTTTGTGAAACAGGCTTGACTTCTGTTACGATACCTGTCGGTGTTACGAGTATCGCAGATTATGCTTTTGCGGGATGTGATGAGTTAACTTCCGTTCATGTAAAAAATCCCTGCCCTGTAGAGTTGGCTAGTAATTATGTTTTTAGCAATAGCGCTAACGCAACACTCTATGTCCTCATTGGGAGAACTTTGGTTTATCAACTTGCGGACTATTGGAAGGATTTTAAAGAAATTGTTGAAGAGGTTGGCGATAACATCACATTCGCCGATGCTAAAGTCAAGGCGATTTGTGTAGCCAACTGGGATACCAACGGCGATGGAGAATTGTCAGAAAGCGAGGCTGCCGCAGTGACGGATTTGGATAATGTATTCCAGTTTGATGAGGAGATTACATCGTTTGACGAATTCCGCTATTTTGTGGGAATTACTTCAGTCGGAATGCTTTCTGATGGCGGGCATGGCTTCGATATGCCTTTCTCTGGTTGTACCAGTTTGGCAAGTATCACGTTACCTCCTACGATGACTCGGATAGGCAGGTTCGCTTTCTACGAATGTACTTCCCTTTCTTCGATTACCATTCCAAAAGTCGTTACGTGGGTTGATTCCGATGCATTTGGCAATATGGCCCTAAAGACGGTCGTCGTTGAAGACGGGAATGCTGTGTATGATTCACGCGATAATTGTAACGCCATCATTAAGACTGAGACTAATACGTTGAAGATAGGTTTTGCAACAACGGTTATTCCCAATACGGTTACTGCTATTGGTGCTGAAGCCTTTTATTATTCTGATATAGAGGACGTGACAATTCCTCAATCAGTGGTGTCGATAGGTGATAAAGCATTTGGCAGTTGGAAAACTCCCATACAATCAGTAACGGTAGAATGGCAAACTCCTATTGCCATCAATCAATCTGCTTTCTATGGAAACTATAACGCTACTCTCTACGTGCCTACTGGCTGTAAGGCAGCATACGAGGCTGCACAGTATTGGCAGGACTTCAAGGAGATCAAGGAGATTGGGGCAACAGAGTTGATTCCGCTTACTGTTGGTGTGGAGGATGTCACTGTCAGATTGGGCTCGTTCATCGAGGACCGGCCAGTATTTTCTTTCGACTTCGAGAACGACGAGACCATGTGGGGGTGGGGTAATGACCAGGAGATGGGTATTGCCGAGGGCTCATACAACGGCACCAAGTATCAGACAACGACGAATCCACGACAGGCAGAGTTTTGGGAGAATGAGATTGCCATGGGCTTCGACCAACTGGTACCTGGCGAGGTATATGTCCTGGAATTCTGGGCAAAGGCCGACAAGAGTTTCTGGCTGAATGCCAACCTGCAATATCCGAGCGAAGAGGCCGGCTGGCCGAGTCGTGGAGACTTCGACTGGGTGGAGATTGGCACGGAGTGGCAGAAATTCACCATGACGACGACAGTGACGGGTCCTGATGCTACCCAATTGGTTATAAACATCGGTGAACTGGCTGGTGGCACGTTCTGCTTGGATGATATCTCGCTGAGACGAAAGAATCCGCTTTTCAAACTGACATACGACGGCTTTGTGGACGGCGACGACGAGACGACAGCATTCACCACACTGCCAGTAGCCTCGACAACAGCTACGAATGACTCACCAGTAGGTTCCTATCCCATCACAGTCAGTGGAGGCGTATCAGGAAAGTATAGCATCACTTATCAGTCTGGTACGCTGACCATCGTGTCGGCAGTCAAGGGTGACGCCAACGGCGACGGCAGTGTGACCATCACCGACGCCGTAGCTGTAGTGAACTACATCCTGGGCAGCCCCTCTTCCAACTTCAACATCATGAATGCCAACGTCAATGGCGACGTTGATGACGACGGTAATCCTAATATCTCCATCACCGACGCCGTGGGCATCGTGAACATCATTCTGAACAGCAGCGGCTCATCCAGTGCGCCAGCGATGGATGAGCTGGGTGACGATGAGGCTGTGGAGCCGGAGTGAGATTTAATTGATAATTGACAATTAGGAAAAGGAGGCAAGTCGAAAAACTTGCCCCTTTTCTTTGCCGTTTCAATATTACTTCGTAACTTTTTCGCTTTGTGTTGAAGTTGGATATGACCTACCGTATGGAAACATTCAGAGTTTTTTCCAATTCAGAAAGATCGTCGGCATGCTTCTTTCTTATGATTTCCATCCTAAGAGCATCCACCAGTTCTCTTGCCTGATAGCCTTTCTGATAGACCTTCCTGGCATGGCTATACAAGTCTGATAGTCCCTAGATTACTGCAGAATGAAGAATTGATTCACCTTTTCGTGTTCATTCTCCATGTCGAGCATGAAGTCGAACATAAACTCACCTATGGTCAGTTCCATATCACCGGCATACTTATAAAGGGTTCTAAGTTTGGCAGGATTAATCTGCGCAAAGTAGGCCAGCCCATCGTTCTGGGGCAGTCCGAAGTACATCTGTTCTGGTTGCAGATAGCGCATCAGATAAGGTGAGTGGCTTGTCAGTAGAATTTTTGTGTCTGAGGCATAGTTTTGCAGGGTCAATAGCAAGTTTTCCATCATTCGTGGATGCACCGAGTTCTCAGGTTCTTCCAGCATAATCATTGGAATGCTCTGTTTCTTAGCAGCTATGCAGAGGGTAAACAGGAAGATGATGCGCTTGCTACCGCTCGACAGTTGGAGTATGCTCGTCGGTTGGGTACAGTATTTCTCCCTGATTCTGATGTCATAGATTCTCCGTTGTCCATCAGGCAGAGTGATGACTTCAGGCGTAAATTCGGTAAGGTTGGGTATGAGTTGCAGCAGACCGTCTTTCAAAATGGCATAGTTATCATCATCAGTGGTTTTCAATTGGTAGAGATATTCGCTCAAAGTCATGCCGCCAAGCATCCCGATGCCTTTTCCGCCACTGGCAGAGAAATAGGACTCAGGATTATCGAGCGTTTCAAGATTGGGAATCCTGATACTGCATATTTGTGTGGCGATAGTATGAAGGAACATTGTAGTTGAACCAGCAATAGCCGGCAAAGCCAGTTGGTAAGACGTTACTGCAAATGGTTTGTTACATCTTCCTGTTGCTGACGGAACTATCAGACACTCGTCAGCCGTCTGTCGGTTGATCATCTGACGGAATCGCTGGTCTGAAGGACGTTTTATCTTTAGACTCTCAGAACGTATTTGTCCATCTGCGTTGCCATTCGCCCAAGCAAAGCGGTATTCATAGACGAATAGGTGCTTCTCACCGTTTAAGTCCATGCATCCCGTCACCTCAAATAAAAAATCCTTTCCTTGCATGGAGGTGTTGATGGGCAACCATCGGCTTCTCATCATCTGCCTTCGTTCAGCTTCTTCGGCAGTAAGAAATCTGATGCCGAACTCAATGGCATGAAGCACATTACTCTTACCGTAGCCGTTAGGGGCGATAAGAGCGTTCATCTCTCCAATCTTCAAACGAACATGCTCTATATTGGCTATGCCGTCAATCGAAAAACCATCTATTGTCATAACTCAAGTTAAATTATTTGCGTGAGCTGTGTATAATTTCAGTGCAAATATACGAATAATATATAACTCGTGCAAATTTTTTTGCGTGAGTTGTAATCCTTTTAGTTTAATTTCACAAAAAGGTGATGGCTATAGTCTCATAAAAACTTGCCTCTTTTCTTTGTCGTTTCAGAATTAATATGTACTTTTGCAGGCCGAAAACAATGGTATGTATTACTTAATAAAACGAACTACTTAAAAACAAACAACGATGAAACGAATCTTTACTATCATGCTGTTGTCGGCAATGACAACAGTGGGCATGCTGGCTCAGGGACAGATGGGACAGAACATCAAGGTGAACGGCGAGCGACTGCCGTCGAAAGCCATTAAGAGCCTGGCGTTCGATGGTGATAATGTCCAGATGACCTTCTCAGACGGTAGCAGTCAGCAGGAAGAGTTGTCGGCAGTAACCGTGCGTCTATTCAAATACGGCGACGCCACTGGTGACGACAATGTCACCATCACCGATGCCGTCGGTATCGTGAACAAGATTCTGGGCAATCCGTCGGAAAACTTCGACGAGGTCGCTGCCGATGTCAACCTCGACAACTACATCACCATCACCGATGCTGTCGGTGTGGTGAATATCATTCTGAACAACAGCGGCTCATCCAGTGCACCAGCGATAGCTGCACCTGATACCGATGAGACCGATGAGGCAGTGGAGCCGGCGTGAGGTTTAATTGATAATTGACAATTGACAATTGATAATTGATAATTGGTAATTAGGAATTAGAAATTATGATTACCTTTGTCCGCCGCATTTGAGGATTCAAGCATATCATAATTCCTAATTTCTAATTCTTAATTTCTAATTTCATAAAAACTTGCCTCTTTTTTTTGTCGTTACAAAATTAATGCGTACTTTTGCACAGCGAAAAGTTTGTTACGAAAAGTTCGTTACAACTTTTGTGTAATGATTAATAAGTGACGATGATGGTAAAAAACAAGAAACGCAAACTTGAAAACCCCTTTGTTTATCAGGGTTACGAGAGCCCAGACTATTTCTGTGACCGCATTGATGAAACTGATTGTGTAATCTCTTCCCTCAAAAATGGTCGCAATATTACACTGATTTCTCCAAGAAAGATTGGTAAAACGGGACTAATTTATCATTCTTTTGATAAGATTAAGGCTGAAGATAAAGATGCTATATGCATCTATGTGGACATTTTTTCGACCAAAAACCTACAGGAGTTTGTTGAGACATTGGGTAGGGCGGTCATTGAGGATGCGTTGAATAGGGAGAAATCGTTTGCCAACAAGGTGCTGGATTTCTTCAAGGGTCTTCGACCGACCATCACACCAGACTTGCTGACAGGACTGCCAACGGTCTCGATTAATGTTGTTCCCGTTCAGGCTGAGTATACACTTAAGAGTATTTTCTCACACCTCAACAGTCTGAACAAACCTGTTTATCTGGCCATCGATGAGTTTCAGCAGATAACTGAATATCCTGAAACGGGAACTGAGGCCATGCTTCGCTCCCATATCCAATACATACACCATGTGAAATTTATCTTTTCCGGCAGTAAGAAGCATCTGATGGAGGAAATGTTCTGTGCTCCCAATCGTCCGTTCTTCCAAAGTACTCAGCTGATGACGCTTGCACCCCTACATGAGGAAATATACTATGATTTTGCCAAAGCGTTTTTTGAAGCAAAAAAGGGAACTCTCAGTCAAGAGGTCTTTCATGACATCTATCAGCGTTTCGATGGCTACACATGGTATATACAGGCTGTATTGAATCGGTTATATGAAACGGAGAAAAAGGTTGAGGATAAACGGCAAGTTGTAGAAGCCATCCTATTCCACATCAATACGTTGGCCCCCTATTATCAGACATTAACCACATTCTTGACAGACAATCAATTAAGTCTTCTAAAAGCCATTGCGGAGTCGGAAATTGTGTCACAACCATTGAGTAATGAGTTCGTCCAACGTTTTGAATTGCCGGGAGCCAGTAGCGTAAAGTCTGCGTTGACCGTATTAATAGATAAAGATATGGTTTATCAGGCTCCTGATGGCTTCATCGTCTACGATCGTTTCCTTGGCCTGTGGCTCAAGCGCATATGATAATTTAAAAAACACGTAGTTATGAAGAAGATGATATTATGCCTGATGGCACTTGTAGGGATTCACGCAATGGCTCAGAAGCGTGCCGAGGTGTTGCTGGAAACAACGGAGGGGAACATCCGTATCGCACTTTGTAATGAGACGCCACGACATCGTGACAACTTCCTGAAACTGGTGCGGATGCATCTTTATGACTCATTGCTGTTTCATCGGGTGGTGAAGGACTTCATGATACAGGGTGGGGACCTCAACAGCCGTCATGCGAAACCAGGACAGCGCTTAGGGACGGGTGAGCTGGACTATACGCTGGAACCGGAGTTCCGCCTGCCACAACTCTATCATCGTAGGGGAATGGTGGCTGCCGCCCGTGAACCGGACGATGTGAATCCTGACATGCGGTCGGGGGCTTGCCAGTTCTATATCGTTTGGGGACGCCAGTTCAACGATGCCATGATAGACCGTGTGCAGGAAAGGCTCGATACCATGACACATGGACGTGTGAAACTGACGCAGGAGATGATTGAGACGTATAAGACCATAGGCGGCACGCCCCATCTTGACGGGCAGTATACTGTGTTTGGTGAAGTCGTAGAGGGTCTTGATGTGGTGGAACGCATTCAGCAGATGGCTGTCGACGCGTATCACCGTCCGTTGATCGACGTCCGTATTCTCCGTGCCACCATCGTTACTCGCCATGATTGAAGCGATTATTGATAATTGACAATTGAGAATTGATAATTGGAATTAAGAAAATGGGGCAAGTCGAAAAACTTGCCCCTTTTCTTTGTTCTTACAAAAATAATATGTAACTTTTTCGCTTTGCGAGAAATTACTATCGCTCGAGAATACAAAAAAATGTGATTTCTTTTGGTATTCTGCTCGCTTATTCGTAATTTTTCGCTTTGCGAGAACTTACTCTCGCTCGAGAATACAAAAATAAATGCTATTTCTTTTGGTATTCTGCTCACTTATTCGTAACTTTGCACATTGAAAACCATTGACTGAATAAATGTTATAGATTAATCGTAATAAACATGCTTATGAATTCAAAGCTTAACTTGAGACAAAGGGCAGCACTGCTGGTGCTCGCTATGTTCTGCTCACTGACAGGAACGTGGGCACAAAATGAACTCACGGTGTATGACAGTGGAACTGCAACAAATAAATATGTTCCTGCGTACGTCTTTTATTTTGATGATTTTACCAAAAGTCAGTTTGTCATTCCATCTTCTGAATTGACAAGCATGAATGGTGGTACCATCAGCAGTATCAAGTTCTATACGACCAGTTATAATGTGCCGTATACCACGGTCAGCACGGTCGATGTCTATCTGAAGGAAGTGACCTACACCTCTATCAGTGCTTACGAGGCCAAGGCCGATTGCAGCACCGTGTATCAGGGAACTTTGGACATTGTCAGTGCCAGTGGCGGTGGTGAACTTACCATCACTTTTGCTACGCCGTTCACATATCGTGGCGGCAACCTGCTCATCGGCATTGAGAATACGACCGCTGCTGGCTATAAAGAAATCTTCTTCTACGGCCAGACCGTTAGTAATGCTTCTGTTGCCGGTTATAATGGCTCAAGCTTAGATGAAGTACCAGCCACCCAGCAGAACTTCATTCCCCAGACCACGTTCACCTATACGGATGGCACAGCAGTTCTCGCCAAGCCGACCAATATTGAAGTATACAGTTTGTTAACTAACTCTGCTTCTATATACTGGGACTTGCCGACGGGTGCCACGGGCAGTGTCTACCAGTACAAGAAGGCCAGCGAGACGGTGTGGAGCGCAGAAGTGTCTCCCGAATATCCCTCCATTACCCTAAGCGGTCTGGAGCCTGCCACAGCCTATAACTTCCGTGTGAAGGCTCTGTACGGCAGCGACGCCAGTGGCTGGGCTGTCGTTGACTTTACGACGGACTGTAATCCTGTGACAGGCTACCCGTGGTATGAAAACTTCAACGGCTACAGCGATGGAGCCTTCAATGACCTCTGCTGGCGGAATGAGCATATCGAAGGTTCAAGTACGAGTGTCTTTAATGTGTATTCTTCCCCAGATTACGACAACGATACAAAAATGCTTTGTCTGCCCGATCAGGGGGTAGGCAACAAAACCATGCTGGTGCTTCCTCAGATGTACTTGGGAGAAGGAGGTGTAAACTATATGTTCTCATTGGATATATATCGTAACGATGCCTTTTCAGACCGTACGGAAGAGGGCATCAGGGTGTATGCCAGCACTGACGGCAAACTTGAGGGAGCTACGGAACTGGCCTTTATTCCGCGTCTCTACATGTTGTCCAACGTAGTCATTCCCGAAGAACAAGAAAGTGGCTGGTACACATACGACCTGATGATACCCTTCACCAGTGGCTCATGCTATATCATCTTAGTCGGTGAAAGTGAGTATGGCTCAGCCACCTATATGGACAACTTCAGGGTGGACATGGCTCCTAACTGCATGCGGACCACTGGTCTGCGGGCCTCGCTTTATCCAAACGCTGAAGTTAGTGTGGACTGGAAAAATAATGGGGCTGATGCCTGGCAACTTTGTATTGACGGTAATACGAATTACATTATGTGCACAAACAACGGCTATTATTTCAGCTCTCTCACTCCCGATGTCGTTCACTCTGTCAAGGTTCGCTCCTATTGCAGTGCCACCAGTCAGGGCCTGTGGAGTAAGACCATATATTTTGAACCGACAAACAAGCAGATTATCGGTTCTGGTTCATACACGGACGACTCCTTCCCCACCGATTGCAAATATATAAACTCGCTGACACAGCAGATCTATACTGTTGAAGAACTTGGCCAGGCTGGTGCTATCGAGAGCATTGCCTTTAAGAATACCAGTGGCGCTGCCCATACACGTCATCTGGATATCTATATGGTCAGCACCGAAAAGAGTTCCTTCAATAGTAAAAATGACTGGGTTCCCGTCACTTCTGCCGACCGCGTCTATAGCGGCGATGTCAACTTCGCTGCCGGCGTCTGGACAACTATTACGCTGGACACTCCGTTCCCCTATGAAGGAACTGAGAATATGGCCCTTGTCATTGACGACCATACGCTTTCTGACGACTTCGTTGCGACGGAATTCCTGACTTTCTATGTTGCTAATAAACAGGGCTTGTATGTCTCGGATGATGGTACTAACTTTGACCCGACCCAACCGTCGGGCTACTCAGGAACGATACAGTATTTCAAGAACCAAATCCGTGTTGCCAAGGGTGCGGCTCCTGCCGTTTTGAGGCCAACTGAACTTGCTGTCTCAGACATTATGGGAAGATACGCTACGCTCAGTTGGAAAGAGAATGGCACGGCAACACAGTGGCAGATAGCCTTTGTTGACGACGAGGATACATTTACCCGTATTATCACGGCTGATACCAACCCCTACACGTTAACAGGTCTCACCCCCGAAACCACGTACAATGTCCGGGTACGTGCCCTGAAAGGCAGTGGTGAGAGTTTGTGGAGTCATAAGCTAACCTTCACTACCCCTATTGCCAGCCCGGTTCCTACCGGCATCGTGGCCGACAACATTACCTACTGTTCGGCAGACATCAGTTGGACGGGTAACCCCGAAGCCACCAACTATGACCTGCGCTACGGGTGTCAGATATATTCAGATTTCAATGACTTTAGCTTAGGCAAATGGACGACTATTGATGCCGACGGTGATGGTTATAATTGGGTACTCGGCTCAGCAGTTGGTGCTATTTATTTGACCGGTTATAGTGCTTTAAAAAATCAAGGACATAATGGATCAGCCGATTTCGTGACTTCAGGCTCTTATGTTAATGTTACATCTACTCCCCTGACCCCAGACAACTATTTGGTCTCTCCATATGTCGCCCTCGGTGGAACAATCACTTTCTGGGCTTGTGCACAGGATGATAATTATCCTACAGAGCACTTTGGTGTCGCCGTGTCTACCACCAGCAAAACCGATGCCAGTGCCTTCAATACCATTTGGGAAAATGACATGACTGCTGCACCGGCCTTGCGTGCCGTCAAGAAAGCAGCTCCCAGAGGTTCACACCGTACTCAAGGTAACTGGTATCAATATACTGTTGACCTGAGTGATTACGCCGGACAGTATGGCTATGTGGCTATCCGGCACTTTGACAGTAATGACATGTTCATGCTCAATGTAGATGATATCGTCATTACAGAACCTGAAAGCAGATGGTCCACCATTGAGAATATCTCTGGCAATAGTCAGGAAATCACGGGTCTGGAACCATTGACCTCGTATTTTGTCCAAGTACGTGCCAATTTTATGACCGATGCTTCGAGTGAGTGGGCTGAAACAACCTTCACCACTACTGACATAGACAACCCCAAACCTTCTGACTTTGATACTTATGTGTTTGCCGATGGTTTCTCTACCCAGTGGAACGGCTCGGGTGACACCTATGACTTCCATTACAGAACGGCATCAGATCTTAGTGCACCTACCTTCTTCGATGACTTTGAGAATGGCTTCGGCCAGTGGACAGCTTTACAGGGTGATTGTAGCCAGATTGTTCCAGGACAGAGCGAATGCTGGTATTTCATGGATCCTACAAGTGAATTAAGCTTTGAAGCCCACAGCGGCAGTCAGGTGGTCAGTTCGTGGAGCTCTGCCTCCAGCAATCCACTTCATGCCAACAACTACCTCGTTTCTCCACCGCTAGTCTTTGGTCAAACACTGAAATTCTGGGTGCGTACCGATGCAGAACGCCCTGACGCGTATGAGGTGCTGTTGTCAACTACTGGCAATGCCATTGCTGACTTTGTACATGTATGGAAGCCGTTGGTTAAAGCACCAGCCACGGGTGACTGGACGGAAGTGACTATTGATTTGAGCGCATACGCTGGACGGCAGGGTTATATTGCCATCCACCATCAAGATTATAATGGCAACTATCTCATGATTGATGACTTCGGCATCTATAACGCAGGAGAATGGTCAAACATAGAAACGTTGACTGGTCCTGGTATAGGACTGGGCGGCTTGGCCACTAACACTGCATACGAATTCCAGGTTCGAAGCACCAAAAACGGTATGTGGTCTTGGTGGAGCGACATGCAGACAGTTGCACTGCTGACCCTGCAGGACGATGTCGACAATACCAGCCTGATTCGCAACAACACGGGCCGCCTGGCACACGTCACGCTTGCCGGACGTACGCTTAAGAGAGACGGAAAGTATAATGTGCTATGTCTGCCGTTCGACATGAAGATTGCTGAATGTCTGCCACCCAATGCGACCGTCAAGCAGGTGAGCAATATGGAATACAATAGCACAACTAAAATCCTGACGGTGACCTTTGGTGAGAGTTTAAGTGGTTCTACTGTGATTCCTGCAGGTACGCCTTTCATTGTAAAGTGGTCAGAAGGAGAGGACTTGACAAATTTGAAGTTTGCCAACGTCATCGTGGGAAGCGGTACGCCAGGAAGAGTTTCCTGTTCTGGTGGCACGTTCAAGGGCAACTTCGCCCCGTGGACCCTATACGAAAGTGGCAACAAACAAATGTACTTTGGCTCGGACAAGCCGCTGTCATGGCCGGCCATCAATATCAGCATCGGTGCTTTCCGTGCCTACCTCAATATGCCCGCTGGAGTGGCCAAAGGAAACGGTATCATCATCGACTTCGGCGACGGCACGCAGATCAGCGTATCGTCCTTGAAGGGTGATGCCAATGGCGACGGCAGCGTGTCTATCACCGACGCCGTGGGTGTAGTGAACTACATTTTGGGCAGTCCGTCGGGCAACTTCAACTGGGCGGCAGCCAACGTCAATGACGATATCGATACAAGCGGCAATCCCAACATCTCCATTACCGACGCTGTGGGCATTGTGAACATCATCCTGAACAGCGGCAACAGCACTGCTCCCGAACTGGATGCTCCCGAAGACGTTGAGGCCGACGAGGTCGAGACAGGGGTGGAGCCGGAGTGAGGGTTAATTGAGAATTGACAATTGAGAATTGAGAATTGACAATTGGAATTAAGAAAAGGGGGCTAGTCGAAAAACTTGCCCCACTTTTTATTATTATCACGAATTTGAGAATTAGAGAATTTTAGAGGTCGCAAGCGATCGAAGATAGTAGAGAACAGGCTGTCGCCACCAATTCTCTAAATTCAAAGCTCTTTAGATGCCCTCTAATAAATAATTTTCTAGTTCTTGATAGCAAAGTCATTGGTGGGAAACATGAGTCATTCTGCTCAGCAAATTCAGTGAATTTGGTTCGCAATTTCAGTGAATTTGGTTCGCAATTTCAGTGAATTTGGTTTGCAATTTCAGTGAATTTGCAATGCGCGTCTCTATCCAGTAGCTCATAATTCCTTTTCACCCAATTGCTATAACAAGCGTGGAAAGGTTGAAAAACTACAAATAAACCCAAATAGGTTATTAGAAACGAATTGCCATAATGATCGTAATTTATCCGTAATAACCATTACTGATGATGTCAATTATGAAGCAAATTATGGTTATTACGGCAATTTCTTTCCTATTATATTTCTAATGACAAATTTGGGTTAAAACAAAGCCCTATGCGTGTAAAAGGTCAGTGATTAGTCAGGAAAAGGTAATAAAAGTGTACAATCGTGATACGGTGTTGGCAAATGTTAAAAGTGTGCCAAGGCTAGAAACAGAGTGTACCAAAGAATGGAACAGACTGTACCATTCCTTGGCACACTTTTAAAAACGGCAGCTGAAATTTTACTGTTGAGTAAAAAGTTCGTATCTTTGCAGGCGACCAGCCCCAGCCAATCCGTTAGATTCCGTAAAAAGGAAAGATAAAAAAATAAGTGTAAGAGGACAATTTTTTCCACTTTTTCTTGGCCGTTTCATTTTTATTTCGTACTTTTGCAGTCTGTAGACCATCAACTGAAGAGACATACTATATATTAATCATAAATAAGTACGCGTATGAAAATGAAAACTAATTTAAGACGAAGGGCGGCCCTATTGCTGCTCGCCGTGCTCTGCTCATTCACCGGAGCGTGGGCCGTGGAAGTGGAAATTGGTAGTTTGGAAGGCGCAGGCAACGATTCCTTTCTGCCTATGAACTCTCTTTACAACTATTCCTACAGTCAGCAGATTTACACTCCTGACGAAATTGGAACGGCAGGAACCATCAATGCCATTACCGTTTGGTTGTATGGTAATGACCAACTCCCCGACATGTCTTTTGACATCTATATGGTTGAAACAACCAAAGGGGAATTCGAAAGTTCAACGGATTGGATTTCTGTGACTGCTGGTGATCTCGTGTATTCAGGGACGGTGACCGTTCATAATACGGAAGCACAGGCATACACTTTCACGCTTGACACTCCTTTCGCATATAGTGGTACTGGCAATTTGGCCATTTGCTTCAACAATATGACTGGTGCTTGGAAGAGCGGTTTGAATGGCAAGGTGTTCGGTACAGGCGATGATCCTACAAGAGCAATCTATGCTCGTCAAGATGAAAGTGAATATGATCCAACAGATCCGACGTTTTCTGCATATGGACGCACCTATAAGAGGAATGTCATCGTTCTTGACATTACGCCCAGTGGCGTATTCTACGCTAAACCTACTAACCTTGCGGTAAGTGACTTGACGGCGCATGCTGCTACTGTGTCATGGACAGCTCCTGCAGGTTCTCCCACCGGCTATGCTTATCAGTACAAGAAGGCCAGCGATACGGAGTGGAGCACAGAGACAATAGTGACCTCACCATCAGTTCCACTTTCAGGACTGATTGCAGAAACGGCCTATAACTTCCAGGTAAAGGCCAAATACAGTGGTGGTGAGAGTGGTTATGCAGCAATCAACTTCACAACGCCCATTGCATGTCCGAAGCCTACCGACTTGACGGCGACGCTGACTCCTGGCAATGGTACTGTGGCAACGCTGAACTGGACCGAAAACGGAACTGCCACCAATTGGGTACTGGAATACGGTACGGATTCTGAATTCTCTGGTGCTACATCGGTCAATGTGAGCGGCACTCCTACTAAGGACTTCACAGGACTCACTCCTGAGACCACATATTATGCCCGTGTGAAAGCAACACAAGGTGGTGATGAGAGTGCTTGGAGTAAAACAGTTAGTTTCACTCCTACCAACGACTATTCTGTTCTTGTGAACGATGGAACTGCCACGAATGGCTACGTTCCTGTATATGGTATGTGGGTTGACAAATTTTCAATGAGTCAGTTCATCATTCCTGCAGCTGACCTTGCAGCTATGCAATATGGCAATATCACCAAACTAACATTCTATGCTACAAATAATAATATCAGTTGGGGCGCTGCTGAGTTTGAGGTATATATGACTGAAGTGCCTGAAACCACTTTCTCATCTGCTACACTACTTGATTGGAATGACATGGAAAAGGTTATGAATAAAGGCACTCTCGCCATCAGTGACAATAAGATGGTGATAACCCTTGACGCTTCTTATCAATATTTGGGTGGTAACCTGTTGATTGGTGTCAGGCAGATGATACAAGGAACTTATACTTCATGTTCTTGGCAAGGTGTTAGCTCCGAAGAGAATGTTGCCTTGGGCGGTTATGGAAGCGATGTCAACAATGGATCCAATGTCGGCTTTCAGAAGTTCTTGCCTAAGACCACTATTAGCTATACACCTGGCACAGCTCCGTCTGTTTTGAAGCCTACCAATCTCGCCGTCAACTACACCGGTGGAAAGACTGCTGAGGTTAGCTGGACGAGCACTGAGTCGGGCTTCGACATTGATGTAAACGGCACAGTGACACAAAACGTCACTAATCCTTATACACTAACCGGTCTTGATCTGTCCACTACATACGAGGTTAAGGTTCGTGCCAAGAATAGCAGCGGCGTGAGCGACTGGACCAATCCCGTCAGCTTCACGACAGATGGTTGTGAGAATGCGACTGTTGTCAACTATAGTTTAGTAGACAGTTATGGTGACGGCTGGGACGGTAACATAATCTACGTAGTAGATAGTGACGGTAATATTATTGAAGATAATGAGGGTAATGTTATTGCTGTCACTATTGAAAGTGGGGCTTCGGCTTCTGGAACTCTTCGCTTGTGCGGAGATTATCTGGAGTTTGTATGGTATAAAGGTAGTTATCCCGGCGAGTGCTCATGGTCCTTCACAGATGTCAACGGCAATGTACTCTTCTCTGGACAAGGCGATGCGTCTATGCAAACTGGCGATGTCCTTCATGTCATCGACAACGGAGCATGTCCCAGACCGACTGATCTCGCTGTTTCGGAAATTGGTCCCCGCAGCGCGAAATTGAGTTGGACGGAAAATGGCACTGCAAATAAGTGGAAGATTTATTTCTTTGATGCTGGTGATAACATCACAGATATTGTCACTGCCAATAGCAACCCCTTCACTTTGACGGGCCTTACTCCAGAAACAGATTATACCATAAGGATCATAGCTGTAAATGGTTCGGACGAAAGTGACTTGAGTCGAAGGTTTTCATTCACTACAAGCACTGCCACTCCTGCTCCCACTGACTTGGCAGTATCACATATCGGTCCTACGAATGCAACGGCAACATGGAATGGCTTTGCAGAGAATTATGACATAGAATGGGCTGAATTCTATTCATCTGCCGACTGGTTGCAGTATAACGATGGCAGTCTTAAATCCAATGTAGGTTCTTCAAGTGGTGGCGAATGGACATGGGGCGTAATGTATCCTGCCTCAATGCTTACAGACAAGATGACCCTTACTAAGATAGCTTTTTATGAAGTTGATACCAGTAATTATATGGATGGTTCTGTCACAGTGAAGGTATACAGTGGTGGTGATACTGCTCCTGGTACTTTGCTTTACACTGAAACCATCGCTACTGAAAGCACAAACGACATGCGTGAAGTTATACTATCCACGCCTGTTGAATTCGACGTCAGTGAGAACCTATGGATAACGCTTACTGCAAATGCAACATATTGCATGACGATGAGTGAAGAAGATGGTGGTGAAAACAGTAGATGGTTCCTTAACGGAGACGATTGGGTTGATTTTGGCACTGTTTATACAGATGGTGCTAATGACAGTTTCATGATTTGGGGATATGTCAATGATCTTAACCTTTCGTCACTTAGTTGGAGTACAAAATCGGACGTCACCTCTCCTTATACTATTAATGGCCTCACTTCCGAAACAGATTGTGTCGTTAGGGTTCGTGGTGACTTTGGTAGTGATGGTGACAGTAACTGGACATATTCATACTTTACAACTACGGAAATGAACCCAACACCGACTGACATTGAAGCAGATTTGATGGCCGACGGTGCTACGCTCACTTGGATGGGCTATGGTGATAGCTATAATGTACGTTATAGGACGGCTGAAAGCAGAGAATACCTCTTCTTTGAAGACTTCGAGAATGTGACAGGGGAGGATCTGCCAAACGGTTGGACACAGATTGATGCCGATGGTGATGGTTATACATGGTTCTCTTTTACCCCCGATGGCTACACAGACAATTATGGCAATCCAACGTTGTTTGGCGCGTCGTGTGCTACATCGGCCAGCTATGACAATCCAACAAGTTCGCCGCTTACTCCAGACAACTGGCTGATTTCTCCACAGCTTGACCTGCAGGGTACTTTGAGCGTATGGTTACGCGGACAGGATCCAGGCTGGGCTGCTGAGAACTTCGCCATCTATGTTTCCACTACAGGAACTGATATAGCTGATTTTGTTGAACTTGTTCCTGAAACGACAGCTGGGGCAATATATACTGAATACACAGCCGACCTGAGTTCATATTCTGGCCAAAAGGGCTACATTGCCATCCGTCACTTCGATGTTACAAATATGTTCCGCCTTAATGTTGACAACTTTGGCATCTATAATGTCACTTCTGCTGACTCATGGACAACTACGACGACAGGTGATGCAACAATTACGTTGACAGAATTGCCCACCAACACCACATACGAATATCAGATTCAGAGCGTAAGTGGTGGCTCTACGAGTGAGTGGAGTGATATTCAGTCGTTCGCACTGCTGACTCTGCAGGAGAATGCTGACAATTCCACTTTGATAGCGGACAACATTGGCCGAAAGGCTCACGTCACACTGGCCGATCATACACTCTATAAGTCCGTCCACTATTCTACGATGTGTCTGCCGTTCGACGTGGTTAAAGATGAGAGCCCGCTGGCCGATGCCATGATTAGGGTTTTGGACACTTCTAACAGCTCGTTCGATGCCTCTACTAATACGCTGAACGTGACGTTCAAGGAGTTTGCGGGCGATGTCATTCCGGCAGGTACCCCATTCGTCGCAATCTGGTTGTATGGCTCGAACCTTACGAATCCGGAGTTTGCCAATGTTATTATGGGCAGCAATCTAAGAACGGAGGCATTCACTGGCGGCAACTTCCGCGGCAACTTCTCGCCCGTCACCCTGACTGAGAACGAGATGTACTTCGGTCCGGACAAGACGCTGTCATGGCCCAGCACGAATGTAACCATCGGTTCCTTCCGTGGACGTCTCCAGCTGGAGAATCCTCAGCTGAACCAGCCCATCGACATCACCATCAATCTCATGCCGGGCATGGTGCTGACTCTGAGATACCTCAAGGGCGATGCCAACGGCGACGACAGTGTGTCTATCACTGATGCCGTGGCTGTGGTGAACTACATCCTGGGTACTCCTTCTGCTGACTTCAACAGAATGAATGCCAACGTCAATGGCGATGCCGATACAAGCGGCAATCCCAATATCACCATCACCGACGCTGTAGGCATTGTGAACATCATTTTGAATAGCACTAGCACTGCTCCTGAGTTCGAGCTTGAAGAGGTCGATACAGAGGTGGAGCCGGAGTGATAATGAGGACACAAAGGACACAAAGGGGATAGACCCCTCTGTGTCCTTTTGAAGGTCCAAATAAGAAAAATAAGTGTTTTAAGAAAAAAAAAACGGAAAGAATGATTGTGGAATGAAAAAATATTCGTATCTTTGCACCTGTATTATGGATTAAACTATAGATCGAAGTAAACAACAATAAAATAATAAGGATATGAAAAAGAAAATTTTTATGCTTCTTGCATTGTTCGCAGGCGTTCTCAGTGCGTCGGCAGACAACACGTTGGCAGTGACAGACGCTATGCTGACACAAGGTAAGACTGGTACTTTCAACATTGAGTTGAATAACACCGACGAGATTACAGCTTGTCAGTTTAATCTGATTCTTCCTGACGGTCTGACTTTTGTTAATTGTGTCAAGACAAGTCGTGCCAATGACTCTCATAGCGTTGGTAAGGCAACTGTAGGTCAGAATACTCAGATTACTTTTAATTCAAGTTCCAATGACTTGGTGACAGGTAATAGTGGCCCATTGTTCGTTGTCACAGTGGATGTAGATGCATCAGTTGCACTTGGTCCAGTGCAGGCCACATTGGCAAATATTGAAATCACAAAGAAGGATGAAACGAAGTTCAATCCTGCTGACGTAGACTTTACTATTACCATTACTGATAGGGTGATTATTGATGAAAATGCAATAACCGCACCCATTGAGCAGACTGGTGTCAATGTATTAGTGAAGCGCACTATTAAGGGTGGTGTATGGAATACCATTATTTTACCGTTTGCCATGAATGTTACAAAGGCAAAGGCTGCTTTTGGAGATGATGTTAAGTTTGCTCAATTTAGTAGCTTCACTACAACTCTTGATATGGACACCTTTACTCCTACAGCAATATCGTTAAATTTTGCAAACTATACTCTTGGTGGTCTTAATACATTAAAAACAGGAACTCCCTATCTGATTATGACAAGTAGCGATATTGATGAATTTGAAGTTGATGGAGTTAATATTAGCCAGACAATTACCCCAGTGTCTAAAGCTGATACAGAGTATCCCGATAATTTTAGTGGTAGCTTTAATGGTACTTTTGTTGCAACAAAGATTCCAAACAATGGTTTGTTCTTGAGCGGCAATAAATTGTATTACTCAAAAGGAAATACCAACACTAAGGCTTTCCGTGGATGGATTATGTTAGATGTTATACTAAATCAAGCTTTGGATTTAGGTGCTCCTGTATTATTAAATGTTGACGGAGAAGTTACCAAAATTGATACAGTATTTGATGCACCAGACGATGGCCAGTACTACAACCTGAAGGGTCAGAAGGTAGACAATCCGACTGAGAAGGGTGTTTACATCAAGAACGGTAAGAAGATTGTTGTTAAATAATACCACACAATTAAACAGATTAACTGATTAAATAGGTAAACGATTATGAAAAAGATATATATGGCTCCTGAAGTGGAGGTGATAAAAATTGCGAATTTGAATCTGTTAATTGGTTCTGGTGTGACTGGTACAGGTATTGATAATCCTCCCAGTTGGGGTGGTGACGACCCAGGTGTTATACCGCAGGTTCCTGAAATCCTGCCCCCAGGTCTTGAAGGCATTGGAGGCGAGATGGAGAACCTCCTCTTCCAATAAGAAGTATACAGGAATACATCAAGGAGCGGATACTGGAAGGTAAAAATAAGAGCGTGTAACCCCATCAGGTTACACGCTCCGCTTATAATACTTGCGATTCAGCTTTATTATGAGCCAAGAATTGTGTTTTGCTCTAATAACCAGAGGGCAAAGAACTTGTCGTAGATTTCGAAAACACCTAAAGTAGAAGTGACGTAGTTTTTGTCCAAGAGCCCCTTGATGGCTGATTGTACACTGCTGCTGCCAGGAAGGTGGTATTTCTTGATGAAGGCTGATGACGTAAGGTTTTGAGCTTTTCCCTCCTTGCAGATAGCTGTGAGCAGTTCCTTTTGTTTTGGGGGTAATTGGAACAGAATGGACTGATAGGTGAATTCGTTGGCTCGCAGTATGTTCTTGATGATAGGCTCCAACATGTCGGGCGTACACTCAGTTCCTTGAGATGTTACAGAATAGCATTCGTTCATGACACGCTGCACATACCATGTGATACCATCAAAACGGTGATAGGCGTTGGCAATCACTTCCTCAGTAATCGACTTCCCTGCTTCCTCAAAATGCTTTTGGGCAAATTGGACGTATTTTTTCAATGGGATACAGTCGATGTTCATCATGGTTGTGCTCTGATAGAACGGATGAGTGGGTTCAAGGAATATTTTACCCATCATTGTCCGTTGCGATCCGGAAAAAATGAATTGTGCGTTGCGACAATGCTGGACATAAGTACGTAGCGTCTCTTCAACCTTGCCTTCCGGATAATGGCTGATGGTCTGAAATTCGTCGATGGCGATGATGCAAGGCTTGTCAGCTTCGCTGATATAACGGAATATCTCTTCAAGCGTTGTCTTGGGCTGACGAATATCTCCCATTTCTACATTCCATGATGGATTCCCCATCGCATCAAAAGTGATACCAGTGCGTATGGAATTAAGGAAATTGACAAATTGTTGCATCACCTTTGTGCCGCGTGGTCGGAGAGCTGCCAGCATTGAAGTGCCCATTGCCATGATCATCTCTTCCAGATTCTTTGTGGCATAGATGTCAATGAGAAATGTGTAGTACTGACGTTGTATGTCTTTTTGGTGGAAAAGATTTTGAATCAGCCCTGTCTTGCCAATTCGACGGGGTGCCATGAGGGCGACATTATTACCGTTTACCAGCAGCCTTTTTAATTCTGCCGTCTCACTCTTACGGTCGCAGAAATACTTCTCCGACTCGTAGCCATAAAGAATAAATGGGTTGTTTATCATAAGTGCCTTTACTATTGTGTTGCAAATATAATTATTATCTTATAATTATCATACTATAATAATCATCTTATAATAATTATTAACACAATAAAGGGCTACTTATAGTATTTTCGGTCGAGTTTGCCGTTAAAGGTGCGGCGGATGGTGTCGACTTGTTCGTAGAGTAGGGGAATCTTGTAGGACTCGAGGCGCTCCTTGAGGTGCAGAGCAAGGGTACGTTTGTGGAGCGTCGTGCCGTCGGTCATGGCAACTAGGAGTTTGAGGGCCTTGCCGGTGATGGGATGGTCGACGGCAATGCAGATGCAGTCCTTGATGTTGGGGAAGGACATAGCAGCATTCTCGACCTCGGTGGGAGCGACCTTGAAGCCGCCAACATTGATGACATCATCCTCACGGCCTTTCAGGTGCAGCATGCCTTCGTCGTCAATGATGCCGATGTCTGCGGTATAGAGGATGCCGTCGCGTAGTATGGAGGCTGTGCGTTCTGGATCACCGACATAGCCCGTCATGAGGGTGTCACCCTTGCAAGCAATGAGTCCTTCGGGCGTGATAAACAGCTCGGAGTGAGGCATGCAGTGGCCTAAGCAGCCAGCCATGCAGCGTCCGTCGTTGTAGTTATAGGTGCTGATAATGCCTGTCTCGGTTGAGGCATAGGTGTTGTATAAACGGCTGTTGGGCAGCAATCGGCACAAGGCCTCCATATCGGCCTGAGAGATGGCGGCGGCACCGGTCTCAATGAACTCTATCCTGTCGGCGAGTGCTGCCAGACGGTCGGCACTGAACTGTATCAGGATGCGGATGCTGGCAGGGACGAGGAAAGTGGCGTATTTAATTGAAGATTGAACATTGAAAATTGAAGATTCGCTCTTTGAGAGTGTGGCGTTGCAATGAGAATTGATAATTGACAATTGACAATTGACAATTGACAATTGAAAGGCAGCGAAGAAGGCATCGAGGTCCTTCATGCCGTCGACGATGATCATAGTAGCGCCCTGTAGGATGACGGGCCAGATCTTCGAAAGGCTGCCGATGTGGTTCAGCGGTCCGTTGATGACGAACACCGTATCGTGGCTGAAACCCTGACCGGCAATGAGGTTCTCGGCATCGGCCACGATGGTACGGTGGCTGATGATGACACCCTTTGACTGCCCCGTGGTACCTGTGGTATAAAGAATGTCTGCAGAGCCTTCCGGAACAGTATGTTGGCAGAGCTGTCGCTCAACCTCCTTAAAAGTGGCCTCAGGCATGTCCTTCTCTAATGGAGCCACGACACAGCCGGCACGATGTATGGCAAAGTAGTCGACGAGATAGTCGATGGTGGGTGTGGCACGGAGACAGATTATTTGGCTTTTGGCTTTTGGCTTTTGGCTTTTGGCAATTTGCTGTAGCTCGGCGACACGGTCCACGACACGTTGCCAGAGCTGCTCATAGGTAACGTGTTCGCCGCCACATACCACAGCAATCTTGTGCGGGTATAGGACGGCGTCCTGTGCGAGATAATCCTCTAAGGTCATGTTGGCTGTTGGCAGTTAGCTGTTCTCTCTTTCTCTCCTTGAGAGTGTGGCGTTGCAATGAGAGTGTGGCGTTGCGAGGGCTTTTGGCTTCTCAGCCAGTTTTCTTTCCACCAGGGCCACGATGCTGTCGAGCGTCTTCAGGTTCTTGGGCGTGGCATCCCTTGACTCCAGCTTGATGCCGAATTCGTCGGAGAGCATCATCAGGATGGTGGTGACGCCCAGTGAGTCGAGCTCGCTGAAGAGAAATTGCGAGTCGAAGTCGACCAGTGGCAACGCATCTTCCAGCAGTGTCCTTATCTTTTCTTTCATAACTCTTAATTCTTACGTCTTAAGTCTTACGTTTTACCTCTTACCTCTTAATTCTTAATTCTTACCTCTACCTGTTGTCCACCGGATTAGCGTAGATGCTGACGAATATCTCCTTCAGCCGTTCGATGTCGCAGTTGTCGTATTTATCGAGTTCAGTCAGTCGGTTCACGAAGGTCTGGTATTCCTCGTCAGTGTATTTGCGGCGGTATTTGGTGTTGCCGTATAACAGGTCGTGGGCAATGTAGTTGTTCGGATAGAGACGATAGGCGGCATTGATGCGGCGGTCGATGAGACTGGCTACAGAACGATGGTATTCGTTGTTCGTCTGATTCTCGAAGGCCGACAGGTCCTTTTCAGAAATGGGTGTACAGATCTGGAAGTGTACGCGGCCTTTGGGCTGCAGGATACCCGTCAGTATGCTGTTCAGGTCCTCGCCAGGCTTCTTGATATACGGCATGTTCTGCGACTCGTAAAGTTCCAGGGCCTTAAGGATGTCGCACGACTCCCATTCGTACGACACTGAAACGGGTACGATGTTGAGGTCGGCCAAAGCCTTCAGCTTATCCTTTGGCTCACTCATGCAGAACATCTTGATGATGCCCTGGTCGGTAGCGTCGATGCCATTCTTGGTACGGCCGTTGCGCTGTGCTATCCATACCGACTCACCTTTCTCTTTGATGGCATAGCGGATGTACTCTGACAGGTGGAGCGAGGCACGGTAAAACTCCTTCAGGTCACCGCCAGGACGTTCCACCCTGAACATCTTGTTGCTCTTGCCCACATCAATCACCACAGGGTGCTGCATCAGGTTGGCACCGAAGGTAATCTCGGTGGTCTCGAAACCGTTCTTCACCAGGAAATACTGCAACAGACAGGCGTCGAGCATGATGTCGCGATGGTTCGAGATGTAGAGATAGTGCTTGTCGGGACTGAGCTGTTCAAGTCCTGCGCCCGTGAACGACGTGGCACTGCGCGAAATGATCTGTTCGTTGACATGCCACATCGTGTCGTGTTGGAACTCGCGGATGGTCTTGAACGAGCAGATGCGCTTCCTGGCTTCCTCCAGGGTTTCGTTGGGATAGACGAATGATGCCATGAGCGGGAATGCCTCGCTGTAAGCTATGCGTTGCATGGCTGCAGGAAACTCCTCCTCGTTGTAGGGGCGTATGTCGTCAAACTTGTTATTTGTCATTAGACACTAAATATTAAAAGATGTTTTGGAAAGAAATGGCCAGAAATGGCCAGAAATTTAATCCAGAAATGGGAAAGAATAATTTCTGATTAATTGCTGATTAATTTCTTTCAAATTAAAGATTAATGATGTCTGATAGATTGATGATATTGGTGCCTGACGCCGATGCCAAGGCTTCTTTCTCATCGTTGCAGTAGTGGATGTGAAGATTCTCCGGCAGGGGTTCGCAGGCAGCAGCCAGTGCGGCATCATCTGGGTCGTCGATATAGGCGTGAACGTTTAAATTTGGATGTACCAGCGCAAAGAGCAATGCAAACTGGCCACGTCCGGCATGAAGAACCGATACTACGTTGGGTGATGTGAGGTGGGTGTCGGGCTGGTAGCCGTCAATCCACTGGCTGAAGTCGTCGTAGCGCTTTAGCAGCCGGCGTGTTTCGCGCTCAATGCCGAAGCCTTTATATAGATATTTATAGATGACATAATGATGGAAATAGTGCGTGTCCTCAATCTCCCGTCGCATCTGCTCGTAGTGCTCCAGATACAACTGATGGAAATGTTTGGTGATAGCCCTATTGGTGGTACCCAACGCCTGCAGTTCATTGACAGGTATACGTTTTCCAACCTCTATGGTAATCTGTCCGCGAGCTGACGGACCGCTACCTTTCGGCATCACATGGCCGCTGCCGTGAATATACATGGGCAAAATGTCGGCACCAATCTCCTGGGCAATGTGGAAGGCACCTTTGTGGAAACGCATGATGCGGTTGTCGGCCCTGAGACCTTCAGGGAATATCATCACATTATAGCCGTCGGCCACTGCCTTGCGGATTCTTTCCGTCAGCACGTCTAAAGGCTGTTGGATACTCATGAAACCTGCCAGTTTGAACAGGTTGTGGACAATGGGATTCCGCCACACCTTCTCGCCCATGACGCACAGAATGTGGGGACTGACTGCCAGAACGTAAATCGGGTCGAGCATCGACATGTGGTTGCAGACAATGATGCTGCCGCGGCTGAAGTCCTCGCCGTAGTCGTTGCGGATAACGGGCTTCACACCCCAGATGTGGTTGATGTCCGTCAGCATGGTCTTGTGTACCACCCTATGGAACCATGCCTCGCGGCTCTTCTCGTTCCACGGCAGCAGTCGGGCCACGAAGCCGAACAGACAGCCATAACCCAGCTCGAACAGATACGCCACCGTACAATAGCCCGTACGTATGAGCTGTTCGATGGTCACTGGCACATGGCGCCTCTGGCCGTTGGTACGTGTCATCCAGTCGAACACCAGTGGCGGTACCACCCATGCCATGAGTACAACGGTCAGCATGCCGACGATGGTCACCTCAGCCAGTGAGTGCAGGGCGGGATGCTTGGCCACGATGAGTGAGCCGATGCCGATAAACATGATGAGTGCCGAAATGATGATGCTGTTCTTGAACGATGGCAGCAGCCGTTTCCGGTAAGCGTATTCATTGATGAGGCCGTCGGTGATGAAGATGGTATAGTCATCGCCCTGTCCGAAGATGAATGTCGCCAGGATGACGTTGACGATATTGAACTGCATGTTGAGCAGACTCATGATGCCCAGAATCCATATCCATCCCAGTGCCATGGGCAGGAAGGCCAACAGTGCCAGTTCCAGTCGTCCGAATGACAGCCACAGGAAGACGAAGACAATGAATCCGCAGGCAAAGCCGATGTAGTTGAAGTCGTCGGACAACGACTTGGCTATGGCACTATTCATGCCCATGAAGTCGAAGACATAGCCCTTGTCGCCCACAGCCTCGGACAGAGTGGACTCGATGTCTGTGAGAGGTGATGACTCATGGTTAAGGGCTGATGGCTGAGTGTTGATGACGTCGACTACGGAACACTTGCCGGTGCTGGTGCTGAATGCGTTGCTGAGCAGTACGGAGCGTATGGGTTCAAAGTAGTCGAAGGTCTGTGGGGTATATGTGGCATTGATGATGTCGTTGAAATCACTGAAGGCCTCCTCGCTGAATTCGTAGCGTGGTGCCTGTGTCGTGAGTGCCGCCATGACGTGGTCTCGGTGCTTCTGCCAGAAGGTGTTCCACCGCTCTATCCTGCGCTGCTGTTCTTGTGTGGAGCAGATGAATGCTGTGACGTTGGAACACGTTTCCACCCTGCCGTTCCGTATCACGCTGTCCAACAACGGAGTCAGACGTTCCCTGGCTTCCAGTGCCTCATCCCAGGTGTTGCCCTCTGTCACCAAATACACATTGGTCGTGTCGTTGATGCCAGCCGATGCATTCAGATTAGCCAATAGCTCCTGCTGCTGGTCGGTCATGTAGTTGATGTGGTGCATATTGGTGTCGAACGACGTGTCCAGACTATAATAGCCAAATAGCACCGTCAGCAGCAGAATGACCAACAACACCCAGCGGTGACGCTCAGGTGACATCGATGAGATACGTCCAAACGACAGGCGTTCCTCTTTCTGTTCCGTCCTCTTGCTGACCAAATGGGGCAGGAATATCAGCACAAACAGGATGGTACCTACCAACATGAATGCGGCAAAGAGTCCGAGGTCACGTAGTGCCGGAGCGTCGAGGGGTATCAAGCTGGCAAAGGCACCTACCGTGGTAATGTTGCCGATGAGCAGTGGTGCCACCATTTCCTTTAGTACGTCACGTACTGTGCCGCCATGGTCGGTATGGGCAATGAAGTGCAGGGGGTAGTTGACGGCAATACCGATGATAATGGACCCGATGCCCAGCACAATCAGTGATACATCACTCCGGACGACGGCTATGAAACTCATGGCAAAAAGCCAGCCGAAAGCGATGGCTACGCCGATGAGTAATAGGTTCTTGACCCTGCGGAACGAGTACACCAGCAACAGCAGAATCAGTGTTACGGCAATGCTGATGGCCAGTCGGCTGTCCTGCCATATCTGTCTGGCGTTACCGACGGCAATAACTGGTGAACCAGTTGTGGCTACCTCGACACCGGGTACAGCCTGCATGGTGTATTGTGCGGCACTGTCGACATATGCCACCAACAGACCGTTGTTGGCAGACTCCATGCTGCCGTAGGGTGACGTCAGCATGGCGATGGCATATTCCTTACCGGCGGTGAAGATGTAACCGTCGTCCATCTCCATAGGCAGCGATGACTGACGTGCCTGCAGCCTGTCGATGACAGGGCTGAACAGTCCCAACGGATCGTTGGCAATGCTCGATGTGAAGACTCCCGTGGCAGGCATCATCATCATCTGTACGTCATTGGCCAACTGGTTGTCCATGAGCTCTTCCGACGTCACTATCTGCTCCATGCGCTGATAGTCGGAGTCAGTGAGCATCACCGGCATATTATGATAGATGAAGTCGGTGACGCCGGCAAACTTCTCGAAGTCTACCTGCGTGGTCACCTCCTTGATGTGTTTGCGACCATCGCCAGTCAGCAGTCTGTTGGCAAAGGTGTCGACGGCCGAAGTGAGTGAAGAGTGAAGAGTGAAGAGTGAAGAATCGGCTAACGCCGGTGTTGAGCGTTTCGCTTTGAACATCGCCACGATGCGCTGTCCTCCGGTAATGTCCTGATAGAGGGTGATGGCTTTCTGCTCGTTGCCGCTGACGGGCAGGAAGTCATAAATGTTTTCGTTGTACTTCAACGTCGACATCATGACCACCAATACACCGACCAACAACGTCAGCAGTCCGAAGCAGAGTCTGCGCCGCTGGTGCAGGAAGTCAAATATGCGGAGGAAGATGTTCATAGTTACAATAGTTGTTTTTCAATGAACTTTTGGAGCCAAATAAGGAAGCGTTCCTTCCATTGGATAGCTTCCGATGTTGTCTTCTTTGCATTGACGCCGAAACCATGACCACCGGTACGGTAGTGCTCATACTGATGAGGTATGCCGTGGACAGTCAAGGCTGAGTCAAGCAGTTCGGCATTATGATAGTGAACGATGGGGTCGTCGTCGCAGTTCATGAGGAACACTGGCGGACAATTCTGCGGCACATGATGTTCCAATGATAGCGAGTCCTTCATGGCCTTTGACGGGTATTCACCTAACAGTCCACGGCGTGACCGCTTATGCGTACAGGGGTGTGTCATCGAAACCACCGGGTACATCGGTGCCACGAAGAAGGGAACCTGTGGCGTTCCGGCCAACTGTTCGGCAGTATGCATTACCAGATGACCGCCTGCCGAGAATCCCATGCATCCGATGCGGTCGGCACGTACGCCATAGTCGGCAGCGTGACTCCTAACCTCGTTGAGTGCCTGCAGCAGGTCGTTATGGCCTGCCGGGAAGCTGCGTCCCTTGACGCGCATATGGAAGGCAAAAGCACCCCAGCCGCCATGACTGTATTCCAATACAAAGGCTGCAATGCCATTCTGACACAGCCATTCCGCCACCTCATGGCCTTCACCCTTCTTATCGAGCCAGAAATAGCTGCCACCTGGACATACAATGATGCCCGTTCCTGTGGCATTCTTTTCGGGAATATAGGGTGTCAGCTTATAGGCCTTCACACCAATGTGAATGCTAAGCAGACAGATGATAGTCAATAGGTATTTCATTTTTCTCTATCTTAGTGTAGATATTCGTCAACGGTCTTTTCCAAATCGTTATAAAATGCCAGTTCCTGGTCACCGATGCTCTTCAGCATAGTGCCTAATTCTTCATAGCTACAAGGCTCCTTGCCACGATTCTTGAAAAATCGTGAACCTTTGTAGGCAAACAATCGCCACTGGTCGCCGATGGCCGTAATCCTATCGGAATAGTCGTTCAGCACGTCTAGTCCGGTTTTCTCCGCTGCCTCCTGCAGGAATGCTGCATAAATAAAGCGGAAGCCGGCACCTCCCGTGCCTATTTCCTCCGACATTCTGATGACCTGTGCCAAATGAAGCATGGCCTTGCGCCGTCCCATCTTGTCCTCCCAATGGCGAATGCTCTCAGCCAAATAAAAAATGCCGTTGATGCCGACCCATGGAATGAAGTGCGATTGATGGATCATGCAGTAGCATGTCTTGCGGATGGACTGCAGCACCATGGGGCGGAGGTCCGGCAACTGCTGTGGCACCTCCCGAATCCAGTACATCAGTCCAAACAGCGGGTAGGCACCATTCTTGGCAAAACGAACTTTCCTCAGGTCGTCGCTGCTGATGGTCACCTTCTGAGTGGCATTCGAGTCAAGAACGCTGTAGAGTCCTCGCTCTTCGTCCTTTCCGATGATGCAAATGTTATGACCATTGAAATGGAAACGGTATTCCGGCGGCATATAGGGTAGGTCGTACATGCCCACTACACAACCTACGGGTCGCTTTTCTTCCATCAGCACCTTGTCCAATTCCTGCATGGCATGATCCTTGTTCAGGAACCGGCGTGTCTCAGTCTTGATATTCAGCTGTTTGGTGATGCGCTTGAAAAGCACTCCTGGGAATGTGCGAAAAGCCGTAACAGGATAGCCGCCCAGTTTCACGAACGGCAAGTGGGCAAAATATAGTCCGCTGGCCAGTCCGAATATCATCGGTTCCGACAGGTCAATGCCCTCGTAGCGTAACAGTGATGATATGCTGCCATTTTCACAGTGGGCTGCTGCCTGATGACTGATATCCAGTTCGAAGCCCTGAAAGTCGACGGGCTTCTTCACTTCCATACGGCTACGTTCCTCTTTGTCCTTGTCTTCCTCCAGGGCCAGCTCCAGTGCGTCATTCTTGGCCTCCCAGCCATCGCTCATCACCATCTGGTACTTGCCATCGCTGTCGACGGCATAGTCCTGGTCGCGCACAATGTGGCCCTTGAGGTATTTTAAGTCTTGGGGAACTTCGGAGACTTTCATTTCTTATCTCTTACTTCTTACCTCTTACTTCTCACTTCTCACCTCTCATACCACAGTCAACATGCAATAGCAATACGAGAAACGTGCGCTCTCCGGTATCATCAGCAGCACCTTCTGTCCTTGCTTCAACTTGCCGGAATACATCAGTTCCTCTATCATTGCGAACGCTGATGCCGATCCGATATTGCCTATTTTGGGCAGGTTGGTGAACCACCGTTCTTCGGGTATGAAGAAACCACGCTCCTTTGAATCGGCCAGAATTCTGTCCTTGAAGAACATCGACGACAGATGCGGTAGGAACCAGTCGACGTCATCGGGCGTAAACTGGTGTTTTTCGCCCAACTGTATCAGGAAGTCGACACCCAGTCTGACAATGTTTTCAGACAGCATGCGAGTATCTTGTTTCAGGGCGAAGAGCGAGCGTGTGAGCCACTCTTCCTCGGGAAATGACGTCCATCCTTTCAGTTTGCCATCGTTCTCCTTTTCAGCACCAGCATACATACATGTCTCCTTGGTGTTGGCAAACGACGTGATGTCAATCCAGTCGACACGTAACGACGGGCCATTAGCAGCAGGCTTACTTTGTAACAATAGTGCAAAAGCACCATCGGACAGCATCCAGCGCAGGAACTCCTTCTCGAAAGCCAGCATGGGTTGACTCTCCAACTGTGCCAACTGTTCCGACTCCTTCTGGAAGTATGATGCTCTCATCCATGGTGAGGTGCGTTCTGATGCTGACACGGCAGCATTCTGTGCCAGTCCGAGCTTGACGGCCATATACGCATATTTCATGGCGTCGACACCCGTACAGCATGAGCCGGCAAACGACACCACCTCGGTATTTTTATTGCCTCCTAACTCGCCGTGTACCATCACACCATGCGACGGCAGAATCTGTTCCGGCGTGGACGTGCCACAACTCAGCAAGTCGATGTCGTCGACTGTGAGGTGGTCGTCAAGGAGTCCTTTGACAGCATTCGCAGCCATCTGTGCATTGGTATGCGTCACATGACCATGACGGTCCAGTGCATAATACCGCTGCTGTATGCCGTTCCGTCGCAGCACCACTCTTCTGGCTTTCGACGGTTTCCCGTCTACCATACCCAGAAAAGCCTCCATGTCGTCGTTGCCGACAGGATCGTTAGGCAGGAATTTTGCTGCTTTGGTTATAAATACATCCATATTATTTTTATCTCTTTGAGCTTTGAACTTTGAACTTTTTAATTAGCCAGTACCCCAGTTGTCCGAAAGGTGACACAACGAAAAGCACGAACAACAGATACCAGAAGAACAGCCAGACTCTCAGTCGGCGTCGTGGGTTGTGGAAGCCTCCTCTCTTGCGTATGAACTTTGCCCATAACCCGAAAATGCGGTGACCGGTTCTTTCCAGAAACAGGATGGATGGCTTGTAATCGATGGCACCGGCTTCCAACAGCCGCTGTTGCAGCAATTCTGTCTTTCCATCCTGCCACGTCGCCAGAATGATGTCGCCAAAACGTGATGCTGCTGTCAGTGTTGCTTGTGCGATGCCTGCTTCAGGCAATGCCCGGACTTTCTTCTTGCCACCGATAAGCCATCGGGCAATGGTATAGGCGCTGACCAGATTAGGGGCGTCGTCCTGTAATACGATGCTGCCAACGAGTCGTGCCTCTATGTCGCGTACATATTCTTCTATCTTGCGACTGGTCATCAGCCACATATTCCGGCATGCATTGACGAAGATGATGTCACGATTCCTCAGGTACTCTCTTACCTGTCGGTCGGTGAAGAACGACTGCAGTGGCAATGATGGCGACAGAAACCACGACTGTCCGGCTACTATGACCATGTCGGCATCGGTGATGTCCGAAAAATCTATTGGCACGATGCCTGATGGTGGTATGCCCAGACGAGTCTCAGGCATGGTATCGAAAAACTCGTCGCTGCTCCATGGAAACGGATAGTCTTGTAGGGGAGTGATAGCCTTGTACACCACCTCATTGTCCCCCTGTTCCAAAGGGCTGCAGATATGTTTAACGGCCTGCAATGCCTGACCGGTCTGAGAATAGTAGAATGCTACCGTCTTCATACACCCAATTGCGAAAATATCTCATCCATGGTCAGCACTTCTGAGCAGGTTACCAAACTGCCTGCCAAAACCCCCAGCATGCCATGTGATGTAATGCTTTGTCCAGTCAGCAGCAAGTTAGGAATATTCGTCCGGCACGATACGCTGCCTGTACCCAGTGTGTTGACATCCTTGGCCATGCCGTACATGGAGCCATTGGGCGTGCCGGTATAGTCCAGATAAGTCAACGGTGTTGATGTGTAGTAGCTTTCGATACTGTTGCGGATACCCGGTATTTCTGCCTCTAAGGCATCGATGACCTTTTCTGCCTTCCGTCGCTTGAATTCTTGATAACTATTCCCACGTCGTCCAATCTGTGTGCCTAACCACGGTTCCATCTCCTTGAAATCCATGTAGGTGAGAATTTCGCCAGTTTGGGCATATTTCGGATGGTCTTCGTGGCAGAAATGCATATACAACAGACATTTTGGCCATGATGCGTCTTGATAATCTTCGCACTGCCATACGGAGTCGTTACGATAATAGTACAGATTACTATTCATATACGGCACTGTATCCTTCTTGAATTTCAGGTATACGGTGAATGCCGAAGTCGTATTGCGGATGTCCAGTAAACGGCGGCGATAGGCAGGACGAATCAGATGGCTGTCAATTAGTTCTATGGTATTTGTCGGATGGATAGCGCTGATGATGAGATCAGCTGCAAAACGCTCGCCGTCAGCGGTAATGACCCCTGTGGCCTCTGTGTCGTTGCATTCTATTTTCTGCACCTTATGACATGTCAGTACTTGTCCACCCATCTTCCGGATGTTATTGGCCAGAGAGTCCGCCACCAGACTGCTGCCTCCAACGATGCGGAAAGCACTCTGGTTGTAGAAATCGAATATCAGGGCATGCGTAGAGAAGGGTGTATGTCCTTTCTCACCGGCATATAATGGCAGGATACCTACCAAGACCTGACGGAGTACGGGGTCGCTGACAATGCTGTCGATGACCTCGTCGACACTTCTCATTTGGTATTCCGCATGAACATTCAAATCTACATGTCTATTAAGCGAATGCATGGGTGAAGATTGTGCTACCAGCCCAATCAGGTCGTAATAGCGCTCCAGTTCATCGCGGTTTTTGGGAAAATGTTCGGCAAGAGAATTGATGAATGCCTCTTTGCCGTTAGCAAAGCGGTAGTGCTCGCCGCCATACGAAATAATGTCGTAGCCCGTCCTGTCGAGACTGGCAAGCTTGCAATTCTCATCTACTCCCAGAAAGTGAAGTATCGTGTTTAGCGTCTGCCCTTTGTCGGCACTGCCAATATAGTGCATGCCAGTATCGAACACCACGTCGCTGCGGTGGAAACATTGCAGACAGCCGCCAATCTGGTTGCCTTGCTCCAACACGGTCACCTCGTAACCGTTCTTGGCCAAAATGCAGCCACACGACAAACCGCCCAAGCCACTACCTATGATGACACATTTTTTCATGATGCTGTTCTCTCTTTCTCTCCTTAAGAGTGTGGCGTTGCAATGAGAGTGTGGTGTTGCGAGGGCTGTTGGCTTTTGGCTTTATACATGCGGTGTACTCGCTTGGTCATTTCCCTATAGTCGCAGGCCCATGCTTCGTCTTGGCGACTTATACGTGGCATCACCTCCATTGTCATATGGCCAGGATTCATGTGAAATGCTTTTTTCGGCAAGACCTCTCCGAACCCTTTAATAAACACAGGTATGATATCCAGCTGAAGTTGTTCGGCCAGGAAGAATGCCCCACGATGGAACCGCTGGATGTGACAATCTGGCGACCGCGTTCCCTCTGGGAATATCATGACTGAATAACCCTCTTTTATCTTCTTTGTTATATTCTGTGTCATTTGTTCCATTTCCGAGACGGGAAAATAGTCGGCATAGCGAATAATGATGCCGTAGAATGGATTATGCCATACCCAGTCTTTAGTCAAGATGATGAGATTAGGTGTCAGCATCATGATGGCCATGAGATCAAGATGCGACTGGTGGTTGCAAACAATGACAGCAGGTTTTTCAAATGTTTCCCCATGGGGGTTAAAATATTTAAATGTGGTACCAGGAACGTGGTTGATGACAAACTGGGCTTTACGCTGCAAGATGCGATGATAGCGTTGTTTGTTCTTTTCCGTCTTGCCACCTAAGGTAAGGATGAAAAAGCCACGGATGTTCAAGTCAATAGCCAAGCCGATAAAGTAGCAGAAGGAGAAAATGCTTCGTGCTATCTTTGCGGGATAGCCATAGAAGATGGTTCCTATACACAAAATAGTATTCAGTATGCTGATGCGTACAAAGTCGTAGATGGGTCGGAAATGACTGACACGTTCTTCTGCCGGTGGGTAATAGACTCTGACCGGTACTGATGTGATGCGATGGCCTTTCCATGCAGAAAAGACCAGCAACTCCAGTTCTGCTTCGTAGCGTGACGTGATCCAGCGTAGTCCGCGAAGTGCTGACAGAGCATAGAGGCGGTAACCGCTCTGAGTGTCAGGCAAGTTGATGCCCGTCTGCAACCGAAACCAGAAGTTTGAGAAACGGTTGGCAAAAGTGTTCTGGCGTGGCATGTTCTGTTCTGTAAGGTTGCGGCAGCCTACTATAATACTGTCGGGCTGTTTGTACATCTCGTCAATCAGTTGCGGCATGTCATCGGCAAAGTGCTGACCGTCGGCATCAATTGTCACGGCATGGGTGAAGCCCATTTCCATAGCTCGGCGGAATCCGGCTACCAGTGCATGACCTTTTCCTTTGTTAGAACTGTACGATACCACTTGTATCAGATCTTTCAAGGTACTCAGGATAGCTGCAGTGTTATCCGTGCTACCATCATTGACTACGATGATATCCTTACAGTGGCGGCTGACATCTTCAATCACCTGTTTTACCGTTCCGGCATTGTTGTATGTCGGAATGATAACACATAATTTGATGTCAGATGAGTTCATCATGATGATGTTACCTTGAAATATAGTGACATGCGGGCAAACTGTCCTTGGTCGTTCTCAATGCTGAGCAAGGTGCTAACTTGGTTGTCATCAAAAACAATCTTCGTGAATACAAACGACAATTGCTCGTGGGGACTGATGGTCTTCTTGAATTTAATACTGCCGGCCTTGGTCAAGAGAAAAACACGATTGAAATGACGGCCGAGGATTTCGGAAGCCATCTGTATCAAACAGGCTCCAGGTGTGATTGGATTGCCGGGAAAATGGACGCGATACAGACAATGGTCGGCATTGAGCGTTACTTGGCATCGGTATTCTGATGAGCTGGTGTCACCACTATCTGTGACGTAGAAGAAATCGTTAATCAGTTTCATTGCTCACTGTTTAAAGGAGTAAATGTGTAGCGTATGTTGTATCGACTGTTGGTAAACAGCATCTCACCGTCTGGAGAGAAGGTCAGCGTCCGTTTCTTCTTTGTGACATCCTGACCTTGCCGGATGTTCGACATGATAAACGTGAAATCAGCTTTCAGTATTTTTCGGATATACCATTTGTTGAGTGGCCCCACCACGTTAAGCACCTTGGCTTTTTTTCCGTTGAAGGTAAAATCGAAGGCTTTGACACCAAACTCGTTCATCACTGTGCCAACGATGTTCTGTTCGTCAGAGAAATCCATGATGCAGATACTGGTCAGTTCCTGACCTCTAATCTGCATGAACAAATTATACTCCCTACTGGTGTCCTGAGCTTGACAAGGTATCAGGCAACAGAGTATTAGGAGACTAATTGATATCAAAAACTTTCTCATTGAATGACGTGTTGGTTTTCACGTTCAGCAACTTGACAGTTGTGACGTCACCTGTCTTTTCTTCCATTCTAACGCTACTGACCATAGTCAGTTCTGGATTGAAATAGATGACGATAGTCTTGTAGATCTGCTTCAGTTCTTTCTTTTTTGGGTACAGATTGGCATAATACCCATTGTCGCCCTTATACATGTCCACCGTGAAATCGGCAGCACTCTTCAGTCCGCCCCCGGTGATACTCTTCAATATAATATCGGTAATCTGGCGGAACATCTTATTCCGTTGAACGTCAATGTTCTTTGAAGACTTGGCAGACTTGAGGCTGACTTTGTCGCCGTTAAGAATGAATATGTAGTCGTATGGTGATGTGTACTGCCAGCGTAACTTGTCAGGCGACTTGAAATACATGACCCCCTTTGATTGCATGTCCTTTTTCAGCATTTTCATGCTTTTGGTTTGTGTAAATTCACACTGCATGTTCTTCATCAAGGCGGCACCTTTGTCAATCTTGTCTACTATCTGTTTCTGCTGCTCGGCAGTGAGCTTGGTCTGACCACAGACACCAAGTGTTGTGACTAATGTTAATAGTATAAATAATATGCGCTTCATCTTTTACCTTTTTACTTTTACTTAGCAATCAGTACGCATCCTGTCAGAATGAGGAAAACACCAATCCATCGCTCCAAAGGAACGTGCTCGTTAAAGAATATGATAGCAGCAAACATTCCCATGACATAGCTGAGGCTTACCATGGGGTAGGCCATGCTGAAAGGGAAATGCTTGATAATATACATCCAGAGGATACTACCGGCAGCATAGCACAGACCACAGCAGCAAAACTGCCAGTTGGTAAACAGTCGTCCGAAATAGTCCCACGTAAAGGAAAAGTCACCAACTTTGGTCAGGCCATACTTCATGAGCACCTGACCGCTGGTTAGGAGAATGCACTGTAATAGTGCTATGGGGAATAGTTTCAGTATCATAGGGCTTTTAATAGGATGAACGATAACTGGCCAGACATCTGATTGACCAATAAAATGTTGCGGGGAGAATGTTCAAGACGAACACTATCGGTGACATACATGTGTTCTGGTATGTATCCTTTCTTGAGGCAATGGGCTGCGGCATAGACTCCTAATGCCGAGACGGTGAAGTTCTCGCCAAAGAGGTGCTTGTAATGTAGATGAGGCTTCCCAGGGAAAAGGCTATGCAGCAGTTGTTGATAGTGGATGTCGTTGGCAGTCTGGCCGTTGATGCCCGTCATAACAGCGTCTATTTCTTCTGTAACCGGACATTGTCCGAAAGAGATACTTGCCAACTCGCACAGATTGTCTGTGTGTTTGTCGGTAGTCACTAGCATTGACATGGCCACTTCGCCACAAGGCACCATATCGGGTGTACCCACATAGCCAGCTTTCTTCAATAGTTCGAAGTATGATGCTATCATTTCGTCGTGACCACCAACAAGTGCAGTACGAATCTTATCCAACTGCATCTGCATCCATGCATCGAGCAGTGCATCATCAAAACTCTGGGTGCCATGCGAATAGGTGGTGTTGTACCCTTTCGTTTTGGTGTAGATGGCCAGTGCAGAGCCTACTGTGTTGTGTGTTGACTGCATGAAGTAGGTAGGGCTCAATGTCTCTTCACCATCAGTCGTCAGGGCATCGAGCAGTCGTTCAGTGTAATCGAGACTTCCCGTGCTGGTGGCAGTAATGATGGCGTCAGGGTTGTTGATGCCTGTCTCATTGAGTACCTTCAGCGTTGTTACCAGTGCACGGCGCATCAGATTTCCCATGCGACGGACTTCGTTAGGAGCGATGTAGTCGCGGAAAGATGGATTGACAGCCTGTATAAAGGGTTCTGAATAGCTTTCAGGATGTTCCATCCATTGCTCAGAGAGTGGCTGTTGGATAGATATCTGTTCGGCTGCTTGTATGAACACGCGCTTCATGCAGAAAGAATAATGGCTGAGTCGTTGCCACCGAAACCGAAGGCATTGCTGAGAATGTGACGGAGGCGACGTAAGGGGTGGATATCAGTGACTGGTGTGATGCCATCGTCCATGGGGGTGTGCCAATTGATGTTGGGTGGCAGGAACTGGTGCTGGAGGGCCAGCAGACAAATGACGGCCTCGATACTGCCCGATGCACTGGTCGTGTGGCCGGTGAACGATTTCGTTGACGACACAGGGGGTAATTGTGTGCCAAAGAGGCGACGAATGGCATGGCTCTCGCTGGCATCGTTGTTGATGGTGCCTGTGCCGTGGGCATTGATATAGTCGATGTCGGCAGGTGCCAGCTGTGCTGTCATCAAGGCTTCCTGCATAGCACGATAGGCACCGTCACCGTCAGGAGATGAGGCTGTCTGGTGGAAGGCATCGCAGGCATTGCCGTAGCCGCTCAACCGTGCCAGGGGTGTCACGCCACGCTGTTTGACGGATCGTTCATTTTCCAGCACCATGTAGGCTGCACCCTCTCCCAGATTGAGTCCTGCTCTGTCACGGTCGAAAGGTCGACACTGCTCATGGTCGAGAATCATCAGGGCATTGAAACCGTTGAGGTGAAACCGCGTCAGGCATTCTGCACCACCGGCCACCACGATGTCTGCCAGTCCGCAGCGTAGCATGTTGGCGGCGGTGATGATGGCGTTGGTGGCTGAGGAACAGGCCGTAGAGACTGTCGACAGCATGGCGAAACGGCCAAACGGCTCAGCAATCATCTCGGTACAATTGCCACAGTGATGCGTGGCAATCTGGGCATAGACGCTGTCGCAGTCGGACTCCTGGTCGTGGAACCGTTCACGCTGGTCCATCCCTCCGACCGTGGTAGCTGATATGAAATGAACTTTGTTGAGCTTGTCGGCAGTCAGGTGGGCTTCGTTCAGTGCCTCACGCAATGCCAGTCGTCCGATGAGTGCATTACGCGTCAGACTAGGGTCATCGGACAGTGTCAGGGCGTGCAAAAGGTCGTTGCGACTCATAGGAACCTCACCGACAGGCAGTTCATGGTGGCAGGAATCAAGATACCGCATCTCACCAATGCCCGTACGTCCGGACAGCAACGCCGCCAGTGTTGCTTCCTTTCCGAGACCTATCGCTGAAACGACGCCTGCTCCTGTGATGTATATGGGTTCCATAAATGCTAACAGCCAATAGCCAACAGCTAACAGCCAAACTACTTCGTGCGATTGTCGGCGATGTACTGTGCCATCACGTTGACAGATTTAAACACTTCCTTACCCATTTGGGGATTCTTCAGCTTGATGCCGTACTTCTTCTCGAGTAGTACGATGAGTTCGAGGGCATCAATGGAATCGAGTCCTAGTCCGCCGCCAAAGAGTGGCGCATCGTTGTCGATGTCCTCCGGACGGACGTCTTCAAGGTTGAGTGCCTGAATGATTTCTTGTTTTACTTCTAATATTAAGTTTTCCATATTTTTCGTATCTTTTATCTCAGAATGATTTCCAGATTTGCTTCAAAATGACTGCTGTCGGTAAAGTCGACCCATCCGGTCAGCACGCTTTGTGTGGCAGGGTCGGAAAAAGTAGCTGCTACCAGACGCTGCATAGCTGCAGTATCGTTGTCGTTGAGGACGTAGAAGGATGTCTCACCAAGGTAGTGGTTACGGATGGCGATTTCGCCCGTAACGATATTTGGCAATGTATACACAAAGACCGACGGACTTGGGAAGTAGTTGTCGGGGTCGCTGATGGTCGACAGATAGTGCTGGTCTGCTTCGTGTGAACCATGGCGGTTGAAGAGTACAATGGCACGGTCGTCACGAGGGATGAAACGTTCCTCGTCAAGGGTTTTCAGCAACAATTCGGAAGCCAGGACCCCCAACTTGCACAGGCCATCCATCTTGAAGAATTTCGGATAGTCGTTGACATAGCGGCGATAGGCATCGTATAGCATGTCGAGGCCCTGACCATTCACAACCAGTTCCTGACCATCAACGACAATGTGTTCCGTCGTTACCTCTATGTTCGCTATACTTCTCACCTCTCACCTCTCACTTCTTACCTTTTACCTCTTACCTCTTACCTCTTAACTCTTAACTTCCTAAACGCTATTGCAGCGTTACATCCTCCAAAGCCCGACATCATTTTGATGAAAGTATGCTTGTCTGTTGGTCGGTTGTCAGACGATACGTTAATATACTTGCTGACGCCCAGATTCTCGAAGCCCTTAGTCCCCAAGATGACACCTTCACTGGCAGCATGCATGGAGATGATGCTTTCGACGATACCTGCGGCACCCATGGTGTGTCCGAAATAACCCTTCAGACTGTTGACTGGTACTGCACTGAGCCCTGCTCTGTCAATAGCCACCGACTCCATTTCGTCGTTGAAGAGTGTGGCCGTGCCATGGGCATTCAGAAAAGCGATGTCGTTGGTGTCAATCTCGTGTAGAACGCTGCGTAATGCTCGCACACAACCCTCTGCGCTCCGTGATGGTGCAGAGATATGGAAGGCATCGTTGCGAATAGCTCCGGAAACGACCTGCCATTTTCCATCAGTAGGCTCACTAGCTTTTATACCTTTATATATAATGGTAGCTGCGGCATCACCCAGATTGATGCCCTGCCGGTCTTCATCGAATGGACGACAGGGCTCATCGGAGAGAGCCATGAGCGACTGGAAACCCGAAACGATGAATGGCGAAAGGACGTCGGCGCCACATACCACCACGGTGTCATAACATCCGGTTCGGATGAGGCGGAAGGCCTCTATTTGTGCGCATAGTCCGGAAATACAGGCATTCGATACTACGACGGGCTGTTGGTGGTTGTGAAAATATTCAGCAATAACTTTGGCTGTAGTACCCAGTTCCAGTCTTCCAACTCCCGAGTCTTGACCACTAAGGAGTTCGATATTGCCTTTTGTCGTCGACAGGATGAACAATGTACGCTCTGAAGTGGTATCGACAGGCCATTGTTGCAGCGCATGGGTAATAGAGAGCAACACCATCTTCTCGAAGAAGGTGTATTGGCCGATGATGCCTGCCTCCGCACAAGCCTTCAATACCGCATCACGATGAACCATCGATGCTGCAAAGGGGGTAGGGATGTTCCATAGCCCCTCGTAGCGCCGTAGCGCCGTAATGCCTTTTTTTACAGCTGCATAGTTGTCGGCAGTGGTGAATCCCAGCGGTGAGACAATGTTGTCGGCTACTGCAACACTCAATACGCTGCGTTCTCTTGCTTCCATCGCTCGTAGAATTCGGGATTGGTCCACTGCAGTTCGTGCTGATGGGTCATGAATACCTGTATGGTATGTGCGGTAGCCATGAGTTCGCCAGTGGCGGCATTGCGTATCTCATAGTTGAACACCAACTTGGCAGCCTCAGTGGGTTGATAGATGATGGTCACCTCGGGCTGCATGTCGTATGTCAGGGGCTGTTTGTACTGGATGGACATGTCGACGATGGGGGCATAGAAGCCCTCACGTTCTATCAGACTATAATCCAGATGAAAGATCTTGCCGAAGAATTCACGGGCATCTTCCAAATATTTTACGTAAGCTCCGTGCCATACAACACGCATGGCATCGATTTCGCTGAATCGTATCTTAATTTTAAGGCTCGCCTTCAACATTTTTAACTATGCCTCGAACTTTGCTCGCTCATACCTTTAGGTGTGAGAACTATGAACTGTGAACTATGAACTACTCCGCCGCCTCCATATCGGTCAGTGCTATCTTGACACGTGCCGAGGCAATGGTTTCGTCACCAACACACATAGTGACGTCGGCCAGTGTCAGGTGGAACACATCTTCGATGATATGCACGTGGGTAGTCAACGTCTCGTCAAGCAGTGGCTGACGGTATGTTTCAAAGTTGCGAATGTCGCCAATGAAGCCGATCTTCACTGACTCATGGTTCATCAAATTGAGGCACCCCATACGTGCGGCGCACGACTGTGCCATATTCTCAATCATGCCTGCTGGTGACAGCATGCCATCGTCGAGAAAGATGTTGCCGGGACGAATCAGAAAATCCGTCACGGCATCCGTAGCGTCACAACTCAGCACACGGTCAACCATCACAAATGGTGGCCGCTGTGGAATGAGTGTGGTGATAGCTATCTCGGGCAGATGATGTAGCGTCATTTAAGCTACTTTCGACTCGATGTAATCGTAGAATTGCGATAGTGTCTTGACGGCTGTCATGTCCTGGGGCTTGATCTTAAAGCCGAAGTTCTTTTCGACGATGACCACGATGTCAACGTAGTCGAGACTGTCAATACCCATATCTTCTTTCAGCTTAGCTTCAGGGAAGATGTTTTCTTCTTCAATTTCAAGGTCCTCGATGAGGAATGCCTTGATTTTCTCTTCAATTTCTGTTCTTGTCATTTTCTTTTTTATATTAGTAAAAATTCTTATCTTTTAATTCTTAACTCTTAATTCTTAACTTATAATGTCACTGTGTCCAAAAGTCAAAATAATTGTACCATTGTGTAGGATATTGCTGGACTATGCGCTCCACCTCGCGGACGTAGCCGGTTGCAATTTGCATTATTTGTTGCTGGCGTGGAGCCTGATGGTCATAAGACAGTGGTGTGACATAAATCTTGTAGCGTTTGGCAGCGGTTTTCATGCAGTGTACTACCAGTACCTTGACGTCTCGTAGCGCTGCCACCTGAAAAGGTCCCATGGGGAAGTGTGCCTCACGTCCAAGGAACATGGTTGATATGTATTTCGATGAGCCCCAGATGCGGTCGGCGGGGATACTTACCGTTTCACCGTCGGCTAGGGCATTGTTGATTTCATACAGGTGGCTCATATCTGGCATGATGGGGATCATGCGGATGTTAGTATGTTCGAACAGGCGGTCGCGGTTGTTCATGACCTCCTGTTTTTCGCCAAAGTAGACGAGGGCATTGAAACGTTTCTTCTCGGCTACCAGCGAGTAGCCGGCAATCTCGTAGTTTCCAACGTGTGAACTAAGTTGTATGAAACCCTCTGGCTGGTGAGCCAGTTCCAGAAAGTTGTCATAGCCCTCAAGCTCGATGTCAAAATGATGTCCGGCATACATGGCGAATTTGTCGACGACAGCCTGTGCGAACAGACAATGGTTGCGGTAGGCCAGCCACAGTGAACGCAATGGTGAATAGCCGAAACGTTCACGGAAAAAACGATAGGCATGTTTGAAGCCATACTGAAATAGCGTGGGTGTCACAGCAAAGATGTATGCCAGCACATAGATGACCCGTGGGTCAACAACACGCAATAGTCTGATGAGCCAACGGTGCATCAGACTGTTTCCGAATGTCGTTCCAACCCACTTCTTTTCCATCACCTTTTAACTATGATTGCATTGCCACACTCTCAAAGAGAGAACTATGAACTATAATCTCTTCACCACTACAATGGAATGTCCCTGTCCTAAGTGGTCGTGAATCTGTTCTATTTCCAGTCCGGCTTCGTGGATGCACTGCTCAAGGTCCTTGGTGTTATACATCTTTGAATTGCCATTGGCCAAAGCCGTAAAATACAGGCTGGTCATGGTCAGACAGAAGGCAGCAGGTTCGAAGCGCTGACGGTCCCAGAGTGTTTCCATGATGTAGATACGTGTCTGGTCGGTCATGGCCTCCTTGGCACGCTTCAGAATGCTGACAATCTCGTCCATACTGAAACAGTCCAGGAACTGGCTCATCCAGATGGCGTCCAGTCCTCCCTGTCGCCGTGGGAAACTTGCCGACGTGTCGAGCAGGTTGATGCCATAGCCGCTGATGCGGTCGGCACCAGTCTTGCCCTGTATGTTGTCTTGCATCATGCCGATTTGTTGCGGCAGGTCGAGTATGGTAACCTCTACTGTGGGGTCGTAGGCCACGCATTGCAGGGCCCATTTGCCGGTATTGCCGCCGACATCGTAGAGCGACTGCACGTGGTGCTGGTCGAAGATGACCTGCAGAGCTTCAGGAAACGAAGAGTCGCTATAGAAATGGTCGAAGCCGAACCAACTCTTCTGCACCTGTTCCGGTAATTGCGACAGTCCTTCATATATGGTGGGCCAGTCGCCGAAATGTTTCAGTCCGGCAGGACGGCCTTCCCTGAGAGCCTCCTCCAGATGAAACCATCCCTCGTAGTTCACGTCGTGGTTGAAGTCGAGGTTCACCCGCGTGGCGGGGTCGTTCAGCAGGAACCAGCCCGTCTTCGATAGTGTGAAGCGTTCGGTGTCCTTGTCGACCAGAATGGTACCGATACACAGCGATGCCTCCAACAGGCATTTCACGGCATAGTCGGAGAGGTGCGTGGCGTCTGCAATTTCTGCACGCGTCAACCCCTCCTCCGAGTCGCGGATGAGGTCCAGAATTCCAAGCTTCACCATCAGTCGTGAAGCCTGGAATACGATGGGCCCCCATGCGATGAACTCTGCCAGCCGCTGTGCTTCGCGGGCAGAGATATTCTCATGGCAGTAGCGTTTTTCTAAGTCAGGGAATAAATGCATAGCAGTTATTTCAGTTTTGCGATGCGCTTGCCAAGTTCGTTAAAGGTGTCTTCGAAAGCGCCGTCAGTCGAAGTTGCCGAACCACCGTCAATCTCGTCAATGTCAACAACGAGCAGGGGGGATCCTCCGTTAATGTCAGTAATGGTAAGTGTTCCCCATACTCTGATACATGGACCGGCAATCCAGCCCATCACATTGATGAATTCATCAACTTTGGTGACCTTAACAGAAATCTTGTACTTGGCTTCTTTGGCACTCTTGACAATCTTCACCTTCTCGCATTTCTCAGAGAAATCTTCTACAAAACCATTATAGGAAATCTTGCACTTTGCAGGAATATCTGAGTATTTTTCCGTCAAGGGCATCTTTCCATCGAAGCTTGCACCGTCATAGCTGATTTCCAGAACTGCTCCGCCTTCTGCGGTCTTAAAGAATTTCTTGTCGCCTCCGATTACTTTCAGTGGATTACCTGCAAATGCCGCCATTCCGATCAGCATCATGCACATTACAGCAAATACTTTCTTCATGTCTCTTAATTTTTTAGTTTAACAAAAGGTTGGTTATATTCTGAATTACTTCAGTCTTTCCATAGGTTCGAGTAGTTGAACCACTGCAGGGGGTACTTCTCCAGCATGCGCTCAATCTCGGTAGTGTACGCTTTGGCTATCTGCTGGCGCTGTTCGCTCTTCGGCAGCGTGCGGTCGTAGGGCAGGGGTGTGAACCAGGCCGTGTACGAGCCGTCCTTCTCCTTCATAGCGCTGGCCATGATGACGTCGATGCCGCGTGTGGTAGCCAGCGAGAAGGGCCCCTTGGCCAGATTCACCTCAAAGCCGTGAATGGTCGATACCACCAGCTTGTTCGGGTTCATGAAACGGTCGGCAAAGGCGCTGACTATCTCGCCTCTGTCCAGTGCCTCGACGATGTCCTCGCTGTGCGAGTTTTCTGTGCCTACGGGAATCATTCGGATGTTCGAGTGTCCGAACGAAGCCTGCCGGTAGTGCATCAGCGACTGCTTCTCACCACCGTACACCAGCACGTTGCACTGCTTGTTGACATGCAGCGAATAGCCCAATATCTCGCTGCACCCGATGTGGGCGCTGAGTTGTATGAAGGCCTCGGGCCTGTCCAGCAGCTGCTGGTAGAATTCCAGTCCGTTGTAGTGTATTGTGAACTGATGGCCGGCATACATAGCGAACTTGTCGATGACGGTCTGGCCGAACAGACAGTGGTTCTTGTACGTGGCTCGTATCGACTGCCACTTGCCGTAGCCGCGCTTTTCACGGAAATAGCGGATGGTGAGACGTGCGCCTGGGCTGAACACCATCGTGACGGGAATGACGCAGACGGCCATGAATACGTAGAACACCTTGATGGGAACCACACGCAGCAACGCAATCAGTGTGCGATACATCCACGCATTGCCGTATGATATGCCGTCCTTACCCTTCACTTCACTATGAAATCTTCTTAATCACCAGTGCCGAATTTGTGCCACCAAATCCGAACGAATTGCTCAGCACGGTATTCACTTCCGTGTCGACGGTCTTTGCTGTGATGTTCAGTGGCTCGGAGTATTCATCGGGTGTCTCGAAGTTGATGTTCGGTGCCACGAAGTTGTTCTGCATCATGATGAGCGAGTAGACAATCTCACTGGCACCAGCCATCCAGCACTCATGACCAGTCATCGACTTTGTCGAGCTGATGAAGGCACGCTGACCCTTGAACAGTCTGCCGAGAGCCATAGCCTCGTACATGTCGCCCTGTTGGGTCGATGTGGCGTGGGCATTGATATAGTCAATGTCGCCGACTTTCACACCAGCATCGTCCATAGCACGCTGCATGGCGATGCAGCTGCCCTGGTCGCTGGGCTGGCTGATGCCGCCGCCATTGCTTGAGAAACCGTAGCCGCAGACCTCGGCAAGTATCGTGGCACCACGAGCGACAGCATGGTCGTAGTCCTCGAGTACCAGTGCCGCAGCACCACCGCTGGGAATCAGTCCGTCACGATTCTTGTCGAACGGACGCGACGACTTGGCAGGGTCATCCATACGGATGGAGAAGGCGTTCAAAGCATCAAACGACGACATGGCATACTTGTTCACTTCTTGGGCACCGCCGCAGAGTATCATGTCCTGCAGTCCCTGCTTGATGAACATATAAGCCAGTCCGATGGAGTGCGAGCCGCTGGCACATGCTGAACTCACCGAGAAGTTGACACCACGCAGGTGAAAGATGGTGTTCATATTCATGTTCACCGTCGAGTTCATGCCTTGGAAAATCAGTCCGGAACCAATCATTGCCGAGTCATGTTTCTCGGCCATGATGCGTGCCGACTCCACCACGGCACAGGCTGACGAGTCGTTGCCGAAGATGACACCCACCTCGTTCTGGAGCAGGTAATCGTCGCTGATGCCTGCCATCTGGAAGGCGTCACGGCTAGCCATGAAGGCATATTCAGCCTCTTCCGACAGTCCCATACGTGTACGGCGGTCCAGCAAACCTTTCAGTTGTGGACGTGCTACGATACCCGTCAGTCCCGACCGGAATCCGTAGTCTATCCTGTCCTGGTCCAGTCCAATTCCAGATTTACCTGCATACAGCGAGGCCTTCACCTCGTCTATTGTCGTACCGATGCACGACCATATTCCCATTCCTGTTATTACTACTCTCTTCACAACTTCTTTATTTTTCAACTCTTATCTCTTACTTCTTAATTCTTACTCGCGAAGCGACACCTCTTAATTCTTACCTCTTACTTCTTAATTCTTAACTAAGTATACAGTCCTCCGTTAATTGAAATGACCTCACCCGTGATATACGATGCTTCGTCCGAAAGCAGGAACTTTACCAATGCGGCAACCTCCTCAGGACGTCCGAAACGCTTCATGGGCACCAGCTGGCGCAGCTCGTCCTGGGGCAGTTCCTTGGTCATGTCTGTATCGATGAATCCTGGTGCTACTGCATTTACCGTAACGTCGCGGGCAGCCGTTTCCAGTGCCAGTGCCTTGGTGGCTCCGATGAGTGCCGCTTTGGCAGCACTGTAGTTCACCTGTCCCTGCATGCCCTTCAGTCCAGACAGCGACGCCATGTTGACGATGCGTCCGCCATGTTTGCGCTGCATCATCTTCGGCAGCAACTTCCGGGTGACGTGGAAAAAACCATCCAGCGACGTGCTGATGACGGCATGCCAGTCGTCCTCGGGCATCATAAACATCACGTTATCGCGACGGATACCAGCATTGTTCACCAGATAGGCGATGTAGTCGTCCTCATGACGCTCCTGCCAGGCATCCAGCGCCTGCTCCACCTCGTCGCCCTTGCTGACGTCGAAGCGCATCAGTTCTGCCTGTCCGCCCTCGGCCTCAATGTCGGCCAGCACCTTGCGTGCTGCCTCCTCATTCGACTGGTAGTTAATAATCACGGGCGTCCCTGTCTTGGCTATCGCCAGACATACAGCCCTTCCTAATCCTCTGGATCCGCCAGTAACAAGTGCATATTTCATATCTTCTCAATAAATGCTGTTGGAATGTATGCCGTCGAAATCAGTCCAATCTTCGACAGCGTCACGATGACACGCTGCTGTCCGGCCACGCGTGCCACCTTCCCCTCTACACCCTTGAACAGACCGTCGGTCACCACTACCATGTCGCCACTTTTATAATGACATTTCTCGGGGTCAACAAATAGCAGGTGTTCGTTGTGGCTGACAGTTGCCAACATGAAATTATCCATCTCCTTCACAGAGACGGTCAAAGGGGGATTCTTCTGTTCCTCGTTCAGTTGGAAGTGGTTATAATAATAAGTAAGGTACGCGAGCTCAGGCGTCTGTTTTACATATTCTTCAGCCTTCTCCGGTGTGACATAGGCAAACAATAGGTTCGGAATGAGCGACTCTGTCACCCTTTTGCGCTTGCCGTTGACGAAACGGATGGCATCACGCTTGGCAATATACGTAAACGTGCCGTCGGCAATCATCACGTCCGACGCCTTGTCCTCCCTGCCGTACGACGCCCTGAACACATACCAGCGTTTTGTTGGGTCGTGAACATACTCTACCGACACCCCATTTTGCGTATTTTCTGCATCGGGGATAGCATCAGGGGCAGGCCTGAGACCGGGAGTTATTGCCTCGACTCCACGAGTTTCCACATTAGACAATGTGTTCATAAATGCGTTTCGGGCTGCAAAATTACGAAATAAAAGTGAGACCAACGAAGAAAAAAGGGAAAAAGTGGCAAAACCCGCCACTTTTCCCCGAACTATTACTTTTTTGTTTTTGCAAGGACTTCTCTGACCTAAAGGTACAGAGTGTGGCGTTGCATTCAGGACTACAGGACTTTTTTAATGTTTAATGTTCAATGTTCAATCCTTCAATGTTCAATGGTCAATGTTCAATGTTCAGAATCTATAGTCTATTCCCAGTCCGATGACGTTGTTTGTTCTTGAATAGGTCTCTTTGCCATAGGATGCCTGTTTGTCATAGTCGCTATAGAGGCTGATGAAGTAGCCGGCATTCAGGCGCACCTTCTCGTTGATGTTCCACGCGCCGCCCAGACCGATGGAGTAGCTGTCGCAGGCAAATGAGGTGTTCTGCTGGTAGCCGTCGCTGAGACCGTAGTCAGTACGCTGTCCACCACAGCTGATGGTGAACTTGTCGTTGATGTCGTACTCTAAACCGGCCAGGAACTCATGGGTACCGTGCTTCAGCTCCTTCTGACGGTCATTGGCCATCTTGGCGTTCTTGTCGTCGAAAAAGTGGTACTCCAATGTGGCACGTAGCTTCGGTGTGAACTCGTAACCGGCTGCAATTGAGAACAATGCCGGCATGTCGTAGCGTGTGCGCTCACCATCCTGATAGGCAGCGGTATAGGCTCCCAGCGTAGTCTGCAGGTTCTGTAGCTTGGCCTGGGCACCCTGAGGATCGGCAGCCATCAAGGCAGCAATAGTCGCTGTGCCCAGTCCGGCATCGAGTACGTTGGTCTCATTCTTCGGGTTAATCTTCGTACGGAATTCGTATCGGGCAGCCAGTGTCAAGCCTCCCTTATGGAAGTCCAGCGCCACAATAGGCGTCCAGCCCCATCCTTTCTGGTCGACGTCAAGCAGCAGCTTAGCCACCTCGCCTAATAGCGGATGGTCCTTAGCCACCACGTGGCCGCGATAGTAGCCGTCGTAGTAGTTGGCACGGATGCCGACAGCTGCCGACAGACAGTCAATAATCTTATAGGTGAAGTTCACCTGTCCGCCATAGATGTACTGCTTACCCTTCATCTCTGAGTCCAGCGTGTACTGGTCGGGCGTGATGCCATTCGAAGCCAGCATGCTCTGCATCAGTAAGTTAAACATCGGCACACCCTCTTTGTATTCTACAAAGCCGCCGCTACCTACGATGCCAAGCATGCCGGACACCGCCCAGCGGTCCTTTTTGTACGAGGCGAACAGCGCCGGTACGATGGGTGCCGAAGCCTTGCCCTCATAAGTGTGGCTACCGGTCTGTGTGGTCAGCTTGATGTCGCGGTTCTGCCACGGTTTCTGGAAATTTAGCGACAACTGCCACCCCTCATGACCCCATGCCAGTCCTGCAGGGTTCGAGAAGACGCCGTCAATCTCAAATGTCGCACCTCGTGCCATCATGCGGTCGAAGGCGATGTGATAGTTCGTGTTGGTCATTAGACCACCGGCCCATGAGGCCGTTACTACGCCCATCATCAGGGCTACAGTCAGTAAAATCTTCTTCATATATTCTAACAGGTTGATGTTTTTGGGTGCAAAATTATACATTATTTCCGAAATAATCGAATAAACGGCAAATTATTTTCTGAAAACGAAGAAATTAACCGTTTGTAATCATCAATTGCCTGCCATCAAAGCATCCGTTACGCTGTAAAACAGCAGCAATTACAATGCAAAACAGCAGAGATTACAATGCAATATGCACTTCCCTGCTGTATGATATGGCATCTCCTACAAAGTAGTTTGGCATTTCTTATATATAATAAGGTGTCTTCTTATCTTCATCTATATAAGGTTTTTGCGGTCGTGTTCTCGTATTCCTCTTGGGCTGAATGCAGGAAGGGATAGTTTACAATCATCTCAGGATGGTCGACGAGCTGTCGCATCGACCGTGCCCAATCCCTGTAGAATGTGGTCTTTTCCAAGATGAAGATGTATTTCCGTGCTACATCGTAGTGGCCGCTGATGATGTTCGTCTCCACCAAGCGCTTCAAGGCCCGTCCGCTTTTATTGTAGTTGGGATTATACTCCATGGCCTCAAAGGCGGCACGTTGGGCGATATTGGTCCAATGGAGCTGATAGGCCATGTCGCTAACCATAAAGGCCGACGACAGACTGCCGAAGTTGACGACGAAATGCGTGTTGCTAATGTTGAACACCGACAGGGAGCTGCCGTACGGTTCGGCAGGAATGACCAGGTTATTCATCAGTTCCTGCTTATCAATCTGTCCCGTCTTATGGTAGGCTAACGTGACGGTACTACGTACGGCAGGCGATTCCGGCTGTGGGAATCTGCGGATAATTTCATGCCATTCCCCTTGTCGGAGCAGCATGTCGCACTCCATTTCTTCGTAGGTCCCAATCTCGTTGCCAACCTCCTTGTCGTAATCATAAAAGTCGATGCCCGTCAGCTATACCACCACGGCCATCGCTGGCAACAACACCCATAGACGCTTCGCTTTTGGAATAGCCATGATAGCGCATCCTGCACCCAGCACCATGATGACGGCTACGGTCAGCGTCAGCGGTATGCTGGGTACCATACCCAGTAGCCACAGTACGACGGGTACAACGAGCGACAGTACAAACCTATAAGCCGTTTTCATTGTGGGGAAGCACTGCCGAAGCAATCTGTCCGACAGCAGCTGGGCAATTATGAAAATAACAGTGTAGGCTATGGCCCCGTTGACGGGATTGATGAAACACTGGCTAATCATTTCTCCCAGGTATTTGGCTAATCCCCCAAACGTCACAATGCGTTCCGTGAAATATTCTCCTGTCCACAAGAACAATTGTGACATCTCCCTGCCGACAGGAATAAACGGAAACAAGAACAGCCAATAACAAAATACAGCCCCTGCCAGTACAGCCAGAATCACATATTGCCAGTATTTTGTTTTGATGTTCTTCATATTCTCGCAGCTTTAACTATGACGCACCAGCGCGCTCCTTTACAGATATCCGAGCCACCGCAGAATGTCGTTGAGGTTGGCAACGACCATGAGGAGAATGAGGATGCCGAAGCCGACGTACTCGGCACGGATCATGAAATTCTCGGAGGGCTTGCGACGGGTGATCATCTCGTAGAGCAGGAACAGCACATGACCGCCGTCGAGGGCGGGGATGGGCAGGATGTTCATGAAGGCGAGGATGATGCTGAGGAAGGCGGTCATCTTCCAGAACATGTACCAGTCCCACATGGGCGGGAACAGGCTGCCGATGGCTCCGAAACCACCCAGCGACTTAGCACCCTCGGCGGAGAAAACGTACTTCATGTCGTCGACATACGAGGCGAGCACGTGCCAGCCGTACTTGATGCCAGCGGGAATACTCTCGAAGAAACCGTATTCGGTGGTCTGCGGCGTGTAGAGGTCTGCCAGACTCTTGGCAAAGAAACCGAGCTTGAGCTCGGGGGTGAGGACGACAGTGGCGGTGTCAGGATTAAGTGAAGAGTGAAGAGTGAAAAGTGAAGAATCGGCTGGCGCCGTGGCGTGTTGGTAGACAATGACTACCGTGCGGGCTTTGAGGGAGTCGGCCTGTGTCTTGGCAGTGAGCAGCATGTCCTCACGACGGCCTAATTGGTCGACAAACTCGTTGTAGCTGTCAATGGGGGCTCCGTTGACGGCAAGGATGCAGTCACCGGCCTTCATGCCAGCCTTCTCAGCGGGTGAGCCGGCCATGATGCTGTCAATGGTGGCGGGCAGCAGGGGGCGTACAAACGATGGGTCGGCTTTGAGCATGCCTAACAGGTTGAGCTCGCCAGACAGGTTGATGCTCATGGGCTTGCCGTCGCGGATGATGTCGACACGGTGGGCCTCGGAGATGTCGCGGTAGAGGTCGGCAGAGAAGTCCTTGAAGGGTCGCTTGTCGGTGCCTACGAGGATGTCGCCGTCCTGGAAGCCATACGACTTAGCCTCCTGGTTGAACTTCATACCCAGCGTCATGTCCTTCACGGGGATGTAAGTGTCGCCCCACCAGAAGAGAATCTGGGAATAGATGAACAGGGCCAGCAGGAAGTTGACCAACACGCCGCCAATCATCACCAGCAGGCGCTGCCAAGCGGGTTTGGCACGGAACTCATAGTCCTTGACGGGCTGTTTCATCTGTTCGGTATCGAAGCTCTCGTCAATCATTCCGGCTATCTTGCAGTAGCCGCCTAAGGGCAGCCAGCCGATGCCGTATTCTGTGTCGCTGTTTTTGGGTTTGAACTTAAATAAACTGAATTTCCAGTCGAAGAAGAGATAGAACTTCTCGACACGTACGCCAAAGAGCTTGGCGAAGAAGAAGTGGCCGCCCTCGTGGAGCAATACCAGAAGGCTGATGGCCAGCATGAATTGCAATACTCTAATTAAAAATACTTCCATTATTTCACGCCCCCTAAGTTAGGGGGATGGGGGTCTAAACAAGCGTGTCAACCCTAATTTTGATTAAACATTATTATTATTTAGAGGCCTGCGCTTGTTCAGACCCCTGTAGCCCCCTAACTTAGGGGGCGTGTCAGCAATTCGCTTGCGATACGTCTGGCCTCGGCATCGGTCTGGATATAGACGTCGTAGTCGGGTGTGGCAGAGTAGGTGCAGCGCTGCATGGTCTCGCTGATGACGTCGGCCATCTGGAGGAAACCGCAACGGTCTTCGAGGAAGGCACGGTTAACGATTTCATTGGCGGCATTGACGATGCACGGCATATTGCCGCCACGGTCGATGGCCTCGAAGGCCAGTGCCAGACAGCGGAACTTGTTCAAGTCGGGCTCGAAGAACTCCAGCTTCTGGGCAAAGAAGTCGAGACGGTCGCCACTGAGCGGCAGACGCTGGGGGAACGAGAAGGCATACTGGATAGGCAGTCGCATGTCAGGTACACCTAACTGTGCCTTGACGGCACCGTCGTGGAACTGTACGGCACTATGGACGATGCTCTGCGGATGGACAAGCACCTGAATCTGACGGGCATCGACACCGAAGAGCCATTTGGCCTCGATGATCTCGAAGCCTTTGTTCATCATGGTGGCAGAGTCGATGGTGATTTTTGCTCCCATGTCCCATGTGGGATGGCGCAGGGCGTCGGCCTTGGTAACGGTCTGCAGCTGCTCTGCTGTGAACTGACGGAAAGGACCGCCGCTGGCCGTGAGCAGGATTTTCTCGATGGGATTATCGTCTTCGCCGACGAGACTCTGGAAGATGGCCGAATGCTCGCTGTCGACGGGTAGGATGGGGGTGTGGTACTGCTGTGCTAACTGCAGAATCAGTTCGCCAGCCACCACCAGCGTCTCCTTGTTGGCCAGGGCAATGGCCTTGCGGGCACGGATGGCGTGGATGGTGGGCGAGAGTCCGGCAAAGCCCACCATGGCGGTGAGTACCATGTCGATGGGTTGTGCCTCGACAATTTCGTCGAGGGCTTGGCGACCGGCATATACCTTGACATCGGGCATGTCGCTCATCAACCGCTGCAGCTCGTCGTAGCGCTGTTCGTTGGCAATGACGATGGCAGCAGGCTTGAACTGGTGGGCCTGCTGAGCCAGTAGCTCCACCTTGTTATTGGCTGTCAGACAGTAGACCTCGTAAAGGTCGCTATGCTCCTCGATGACTTCGAGGGCCTGTGTGCCTATGGACCCCGTGGAGCCGAGAATGGCTATCTGTTTTTTCTTCATAAATATCAATTCTCAATTGTCAATTATCAATTTCCAAGAGTCCCTCAGGAAGGGTCATTGTTATCGTTTTATTGTGCATGTCAATGCTGTCGACAAGGTCGTCAATGGCAGGAATGAGCCGGCCGTCCTCCAGTTCAAAGAGAACGTTGATGGTGCTGTCGTCGATGGCGGCGATACGGCCGACGCTGGTGCCGGTGGAGGCTTCGACTATATCGAAGCCCACGAGACCGGCAAGAGAAGGGGCTTCGTCGGATTCTTCCGCCAAGGCACGGGGGAAGTAAACGTCACACCCCGTCAGCTCTGAGGCCCGCTGCTGCGTGTCAATATCGCAGAATTTTACCAGACAGACGCTGTCGTTACGGAAGCGGTATTCTTCCATGAAGAAGGGCACCAGGATGCCGTCGATGTCGAGTACGAGATAGTCGGCATCGACACGGTCGAAGATGTCGTCGTCAAACTGGAACGATACCTCGCCCTTGACACCGTGGGTCTTGCCGATGCGGCCTATTTTGTATACTTCTTCTGATGTTATCATTATTTTCTAGTTGCTCTAGATATTCTAGGTATTCTAGATATTCTAGACAATTATGTCAGATTCTTTCTATATGAGCTCCCAGTGCATTGAGACGATGTTCGATGTGTTCATAGCCACGGTCAATTTGCTCAATGTTGCTGATAGTGCTCACGCCGTTGGCACTCATGGCTGCAATGAGCATGGCGATACCAGCACGAATGTCAGGACTTGACATGCGCTGTCCACGGAGCGTCAGCTTGCGGTCGTGGCCGACGACAACAGCACGGTGGGGGTCGCAGAGGATAATCTGAGCACCCATATCAATGAGCTTGTCGACGAAAAATAGTCGGCTCTCAAACATCTTCTGATGGAAGAGTACGGAACCGCGGGCCTGTGTGGCCACTACAATGAGTACGCTGAGCAGGTCGGGGGTCAGGCCGGGCCAGGGTGCGTCAGACAATGTCATGATGGTGCCATCGATGAATGAATCAATCACATAGTGCTTCTGACGGGGGATGAAGAGGTCATCGCCGTCGGCTTCCACTTTGACACCCAGACGTCGGAAGGCGTCAGGAATGATGCCCAAGTCCTTGATGCTGACATCTTTGATGCGCACGCCATCGCCACACATGGCAGCCATGCCGATGAACGAGCCGACCTCAATCATGTCGGGCAGCAGGCAGTGTTCTGTGCCGTGCAGGTCTCTCACGCCTACGATGGTCAGCAGATTTGACCCGATGCCGCTGATGTTGGCACCCATGCCGTTCAGCATGATGCATAGCTGCTGGATGTAAGGTTCGCAGGCAGCATTATAGATGGTGGTGGTGCCTTCGGCCAGTACGGCAGCCATGATGATGTTGGCGGTACCTGTCACACTGGCCTCGTCGAGTAGCATGTAGGCGCCTTTTAGCTTTTGGCCGTTGGCTTTCAGCTGTTGGCCGTTGGCTTTTAGCTTTTGGCCGTTTGCTTTTGGGGCATATATTTCGTAGACGTTACGGCTCTCGATATGGTGGAACTTGGCACCCAACTTGGAGAAACCCAGAAAATGAGTATCCAGACGACGGCGGCCTATCTTGTCGCCACCAGGTTTGGTGACAATAGCCTTCCCCATGCGAGCCAGCAGCGGACCAATCATCAGCACGCTGCCACGCAGTTCGGCACACTTGTGGACAAACTCGTCACTCTCCAGATAATCCATCTTTAAGGCGTCGGCCTGGAAAGTGTAGCTGTTGTCAGTTTTCGTCACCTTTACGCCGATGTCCTTGAGCAACTGGATGAGGTTGTTCACGTCACGAATGTCGGGGATGTTGTGAATCATCACCGGCTCGTGGGTCAGCAGTGTGGCACAAATCACCTGTAGAGCCTCGTTCTTGGCGCCCTGAGGGGTGATGGTGCCACTGAGCAGGTGGCCGCCTTCAATCTTGAATACTGCCATATTACTTCTTCTTTTTGCGTTTGCCGCCATTGCCGTTATTCTCAACAGACATGTTGACAGCATTGAAACGGAAGGTCTGTAGGTCGAGTTGGATAACGCCGTCGGTAAAGCGTGCCAGGTCATCGGTTACCTTTTCGTCCTCGATAGATCCATGACCCCACGCCATCAGGTCACGCTTCATCTGGTTGGCCGTCTGACGTACCAGTTCATCACGCTCAGGACCTTCTGGCATGGTCTTCAGTGTCTCGAAAACCTTAGTTAATAGCCGGCCGTAATGACGCATGTGAGCCTGTTCGTCCTGAACGGGATGCTGTATGGGCTGGGGCTTCGAGAGAATCTTCTCGGCCTCGTTGACGTCGAAAGGCCAGTCGATGTCGAGTTGTTTGTGACTCATCAGATACAGATGGTCCCACAGTGTCTGCTGATAATCGGGAGCAGTTCGCAACTGGGTGTTTTTGTTTTCCATCTGCTGTATGATGGCCTGTGCACACTGGTTGCGCTCTTCCTTGGTGGGAAGGGTGATAGCCAGGTCGACCATCTTCTGAATCTCACGGCCATATTCTGGCATCACCAGCTTTTCACGCTGTGTGTTGTAGTCTAATCCTTTGATATCCATTAATTCTAAATTTCTAATTCTTAATCGGCAAAGCCGACAACTCTTAATTCTTAACTCTTAATTCTTAATTTCAAAGCAGCGGCTTTGGCTTGATAGCCACAAAGTCCTTCAGGTAGAAGGGCACGAAGTACGCCACATCCTCGAACTGCTCGTTCAGGAAACGGCGCTCAGCCAGCGGCTGCATCCATTTGGCTAACGGTTCAATACCGTCAATGAAATGGGCGTTGGGGTGGTAAATAATTTCCCTACACTTCATAGCGCCATTGCCGAAGAAGTAGATGGGACGTTCGTCAAGCCAAGGTTTGTAGGTTTCTTCAGTAACGATATCAGCACCCACTGGACGCACTACCTTCAAGGCTCTGTCATATAAGGCCGCATAGACCTCCATGCGACGGGCGTCGAGCATGGGGCAGAGCAGGGGTTCTTGGCTGTTGGCAGTTGGCTCTTGGCTGTCAGCTATCAGTTCCCTCAGTAGCACAGGCACGCAAAGCAGTTCCAGTGTCGGCACGGCAATGAGTTTCAGGTCACGGCCATAACAAATGCCTTTGGCCATCGACACGCCAATGCGCAGACCCGTATAGGAACCCGGTCCACAGCTGACGCTGACAGCGTCGAAGGGAATGGCGTGGTTGTCTGTGAACGACATAGCCTCGTCGACCATACCGCCTAAACGTTCTGCACCAGCACCTTTTTCACCGCTTTCCTTCTGTTCGAAGATGCATTGTCCATTCTCCGAAACGGCCACAGAACAGACGTTCGTGCTGGTTTCTATATGTAGTATACAAGCCATGTTTCTCTTATACCTTATTAAATGCAAGGTGCAAAGGTACGAAGAAAAATTAAAAATTAAAAATTAAAAATTAAAAATTTGCTTCCGCCTGCAAAATAATCCCTTAATCCTTGCCTGTTTCAGAGAAATTAACGCTTATAAGGGTAATGTCAGCACAAAACGGGCTCCGTCAGTATAGGTGGTGTCAAGAACGAGGTGCATCTTCTTCACCTCCTGCAGGCCCGTGTTCACCTTGCCCATGAAGACATAGGTATTCACCAGGTGCATCCACGTCTCGTAATAATGATCCCAACACTTCTCTTTTTTCCTCCTTCTGTTTTCATCCCCATGCCTTTGAAAATTATTCTTCAAAATTTAACACTCCGATAAAGCCTTTTTAACCTCTCCGACCCTCATCGTTCCTTTTTTTGGTCCTCATCCGGCCTTCCTCTGGGTGATTTTCGCGGACTTCAGCGTGATTATGTCAACGGACTCGCGCTTGCTGGAGTCGGCCATCGCGGCATTTTTCTTTCTGTGTCCCCAGACATAACGCCCTGTGTGGCAGTCAGTACACGTCATATATATCCTTTACGGGAAAGAAGTTCTATTGCTACCAACCATATAAAACAGGTACACGGCGCCCGCCGTGCCTTCACGCGGCGCCCGCCGCGGATAGCCTCGCCGCCCGCCGCGTGAATCCTCGGCGGGCGCCGAGGGGTCAGCGCGCACGCCACTCTCTCCCTGTCCGCATGGTCCTCTCGCCCCGTTTGCACGGTCTTCTTAACCCGTCCGGACCGTTCTCCATAAACAACAGAGGGTGTGTAATAATTAACCACAACGGATTTCACGTTCGCAAGGCCACACTCATACCTTCAGGTGTGAGAATTAAACGGATTATCTATTTACTGATTATCAGCAGGTCATAAATCCGAAAAATCCGTGAAATCCGTTGTTTTTAAATGTTAGTTACTCTGGCTCCTGTCCGGCTTCCTCCGGCTCGCTGAGTGCTGGAGCACTGGCACCGCCATTCAGAATGATGTTCACCACAGCTACAGCATCGGTAATCGAGACTCCACCATCACCATTCACGTCACCCTGCTTCATGGTGATGGTTGTGGTTGCGACATCGGAGTCCTGATAGCCGGCCTTTGTGGCCCACACCTTAACAACATAGTCACTCGTTGCCGGCAGCGTCATGCTATTGCCTGTGCCTGCCCTTGTTATCTCATAACGGCACGCAGCACCTTCCGTTGCACTACTGAACGTCAGCGTGCCATTGTTATTCGTTATCGTTGGTATGGCGCATTTCTCCTGTTCCATTTCCACAATCTCCTTAAATTCATTCCAATAGTCAGCAGCCTCATAAGCGGCTATGGAGCCGTATGGAACATAGAGCGTGGCATTGGCTCTATTAGAAAAAACATTAGATTCAATCTGTAATGGAATCTTATTCTCTACTATTACTGAGATTAAGCTGCTGCAATCATAGAATGTATTAAGCGTTGATAATCAGCAACTTCCTCGTTAAATGGTAGAAAAGTGAATTGACGAATTTGAAATGTGCAAAAACGGGAGCAGATTTAACGAATTTAACCTTCATTAAAAGGTGCGTACGTTTAATAGGCTACAACAATTGCACTAAAAACGCCAGAACAAACATGGTATGTGTTCTGGCGTTGAATGAAATAGGATTGCTTTATTTCAGTAGTTCTTCTGGATAGGTTGGCATGGCTCCATTCTGTGTGCAGACGTAGGCGGAGACCTGAACGGCGGTACGATGGGCCTCAGGCACGGACTTGCCGTTGAGGATGCTGCCCACGAACGAGCCGGTGAAAGAGTCTCCAGCTCCTACAGTGTCGGCCACTTTGACCTTAGGCGTTTCCTGGAAGGATACGTGACCAGGAGTGAATACGTAACTGCCGTTAGTGCCACAGGTGAGAACGAGCATGTCGAGGTTGTACTTACCCAGAATGAGCCAGCACTTGTTCTCGATGTCAAGACCGGGATAGCCAAACATACGGCCGATAAGCACCAGTTCCTCATCATTAATCTTCAAGATATTGCAACGCTGGAACGACTCGCGCAGAATCTCCTGCGTATAGAACTGCTGGCGAAGGTTGATGTCGAAGATCTTCAGGCAGTCGGCGGGTGTGGCATCAAGAAACTTCTGGATGGTCTCGCGACTGACCACGTTGCGCTGAGCTAATGAGCCGAAGCAAACGGCGCGGCAGTTGCGGGCAATCTCGGCGATGTCGTCATCGAAGGGGATGTTGTCCCAAGCCACGTTTTCCTTGATGTCATACGTGGGAATGCCCTGCTCGTCGAGCTGCACCTGCACCGTGCCGGTGGGATAAGGTACGCGAGGCAGCAGGTCGTTCAGGCCGTGCTCCTTCAGGGCCTCGATGGTCTCGTCTCCTAATTTGTCCTCGCCGAGTGCGCTGGCGGCGATGGTGTTGTCCATGCCCAGGAACTGCCCGGCATGATAGGCGAAGTTGGCAGGTGCGCCACCAAGTTTCTTACCTTCGGGAAGTACATCCCACAGGACTTCTCCGAGTCCTACTACATAACGTTTGTTAGCCATAATATTTAATCTTTAATTTTTAATCTTTAATGTTTCACTTGTGGAATATATGTGAAGAGGTAGATGACACCAAAGGCCATCACGGTGACTGCTCCAGCCTGTCCCATGGCGTCGCTCATGAATCCCATAATGAGCGGGAAGATGGTGCCGCCAAAAAGCCCCATAATCATCAGGCCACTGACCTCATTCTGCTTGTCGGGCACAGAGAGTAATGCTTCAGAGAAAGCCATTGAGAAGATGTTGGAGTTGCCGTAACCCACAAGGGCTATCGCAGTATAGAGCACAGCTTTAGACTCGCCGCTATACATGAGTACCATTGACGCAGCCATCAAACAGACGCTGATGATGAAGAACCAGCGAGTCTTCAAAACACGCAGGAAGAACGAGCCTGTCAGTGCACCAATGGTACGGAAGATGAAATAGAGGGACGTGGCAAAGGCGGCCTCGTTGAGCGACATACCCACGCGCTCCATGAGCAGCTTCGGGGCCGTGGTATTCGTTCCCACGTCAATGCCCACATGACACATGATGCCGAAGAACGACAGCAGCACGATGGGTTTGCTTAACAGCTTGATGCAATCCATGAACGACGATGACTTGCCCTCTTGCATCTCCTCCTGAATCGGTGTTACCCATAGCAGCAAGGTGGACAATACGCCTACTACAAAGTAAACGATAAACAGCACGCGCCAGTCGTAACCGAACGACGGCATCATAGCTGTAGCACCCCACATAGCCAGATAAGGAGCAAGGAACGAAGCGATGGCTTTGACGAACTGGCCGAAGGTCAGGGTCGAGGCAAGATTCTTGTCACCGATAATCAGCATAGCCAGCGGGTTGATGCTCGTCTGCATCAAAGCGTTACCGATGCCGAGCAGCGAGAAGGCCACGAGCATTACGGCGAAGCTCTCACCTAACAGCGGGATGAAAAGCGACACAACGGTGACCACAAGCGAGAGCAGCACGGTGTTCTTACGACCAATCTTGTTCATCAGCATACCCGTGGGAACGCTGAAGATAAGGAACCAAAAGAACACGAGCGAGGGGAATACGTTGGCTACAGAGTCCGTCAGCCCCAGGTCTTCCTTCACATAGTTGGAGGCAATGCCCACCAGATCCACGAAGCCCATGCAGAAGAAGCAGAGCATCACAGGAATCAGATAAATGGATTTGTTTTGATTACCCATAATATTTAATTTTCAATTTTCAATTTTCAATTATCAATTATCAATTCTCAATTTGATAGATTGTGGCTTTGCCGCCCTTTACTTTTATACTATTATAGGGCTCCGAGGGGAACACGAGATTGGTCATCGCCATTTTGCCGTCGGCGTCGAAAGCCTCAATACTGCAGCGGTCGATGAAGATGCGCAGCTGCTTGATGGTGCCGTAAGTCGGAGCCTCGGTCACGCAGGGGAAAGCCTCGCTGAAGCTTACGTCGCCGCTCTTTGTGCGGTCCATCGTGAATGTCTGCTTCAGACCGTCGTACTTCATCGTGACCTGCTCGCCCTTTGCATTTGAGAGAACTATCTCTGCCTGCTTCTTCACGTCGATGACTATCTCACAGGCCTCTGTCGGCTGCTTTACCTTTGCGCCACGCACGGCCAGCATCTCCTTTGAGGGCACCACGCTCACGTAGGTCTCTTCGCCATGTTGGAACAGCCCTAAGTCGCGAGGAATGGAATTAGCTGAGCGGAATTGCTTCGTAGGCACCTGGTTAGCGTACTGCCAGTTCGACATCCATGCCAGCACTGTGCGTCGATTGTCTGGAGCATTATAGAACGACACCGTGGCATAGTGGTCCTTGCCATAATCGAGCCACTTCGTTATCTCAGGCTTCGACTCACAGGTGAACTTGTGTCCATCAAACTGACCGACGAAATACTGTGTTGCTGAGCCTCCGAACGGCCCTCCGGGGTTGATATTACAAATGAGCACCCAATTTCTCATACCTAATTTCTCATTCTTGATTTCGAACAGGTCGGGGCATTCCCACACACCACCGTGATTACCGTATTCCTTGCCGAACGAGCTCTCGTATTTCCACTCCTTCAGGTCTTTCGACGAATAGATACGCATCTCCTGACCAGCAGCCAGTATCAGGTTCCATGCCTTGATGTCCTCATTCCAGAATGGACGCGGGTCGCGGAAGTCGGCCACATCACTGGTTGTCAGCACCGGATTGCCAGCATATTTCGTAAACGTGCGCCCACCATCCTTCGACACAGCTATCGACTGCGTCTGGTGGTGACCTGCCGAGGTGTACATGGCTACCACCTCATCGCCATTGGTTACGCACGAACCACTGAAGATGCTGCCCAGCCAGTCGGCCTCGATAGCCGTGGGCTGTGCCTCCCAGTGTATAAGGTCGCGAGAGGTAGAATGTCCCCACGTCATGTTCTCCCACTGTGAACCATAGGGATTCCACTGATAGTAAAGGTGCCACACACCATCCTTATAAAACATACCATTGGGATCGTTCATCCACCCATATACGGGCGTGTGATGATATAAAGGACGGAAATGCTCGCGATTCGTCGTGTCGAACGTTTCGGAGTACTTCATCTTCTTCCAGCAGACAAACTCACCCACGGCACCCTTTTGTCTGCGGTCGCCATGAAACTCAATGTCAAGCAGCTTTGCGCCTTTTAGTTCCAGAGGAACAAAATAGTCTACACGGTCGATAGCCAACTTCACGTTCAGCCGCTTCGACATCTCATTCTTCCCGTCCAACACTGCAATAGCTGCAATGTCTTCCGACTCCTGCACGGGCAGCAACAAGTACTTCTGTCCCTGTTTTACCTTCAGCATAGCATACTTGTCACCCAACACCGTTGGATTTACCTGAGCCTTCGCTGACATCATCATCAGCATAGCCATAAGCATCAAAATCGTTTTTTTCATCTTCACCAAAGTTTTTAGTTTTGAAATTAACTGCTGCAAAAGTAGTACATTCCTTCCTAATATCCTATAAATAATGATGCAAACACTAACAAAAAACGTTCATTGCAACAAATTTGCAAGCAATGAACGTTTATTCTTTTTCGGAAAACGGTGCGACTCGTAACGAGCCACACCGTTTAAATTTAACTAATACCTTATTATGAATCAAAATCTAAAATCAAATCGACATGAGGTATTCGACACTGTTCTTTGCTAACTTCAGAATGTTGGGCTGGCAAGAGTTGTTCTTGGGATTGGCGCTCTTATCGGGGGTGCCGTCCTCGTTCTTCATCGAGAACTCACAACCGCCATTACCGATGCAGAGCACGGTTCCAGCGCCCTTCTGGAATCCCTCGGGAGCCTTCTCTGCACCCTTGGCCTCCCAGACGTTGAGCTGTGATACCCAGTTGACCTGGCTGTCCCATGTGCCGAGGGGATAGATGCCAAACTGTTCGGTCAGAACGTTGTAGCACTCCTCAGAGGTGTTGTCGAGACCAGTGAGTTTCACAGGGATGTCGAAGAACAGACAGTTGTGGTCTTCGGTCCATCCTGCACCCTTGAAGGCGATGGCCTTGAAGCAGTTATCGTTGAGCTTCTCGGTGGGGATGCCTGCGTAGATGGGATGCGTGCTGAGGTCCTTTGAGAACGAACCGGTGTTGAGGCATACGCCCATCTTCCATACGTCGCCATTCCAGCCACCGACGCCGCAGCCGAAGGCATTGCTTACACCACGCAGCGTGGATGTAGCCAGACGGTTGATGGTGCCGATGTAGGGTACGGCATGCTGCCAGAGCAGGAGGTTACCGCCATTCTTCACATACTGTTCGATGCAGGGAGCGGCATTCTTGGCGAGGTCAGAGAAGTTCCAGATGTCGTCAGCATTGCCGGTCTCGAGGTCGCGGAGCCAGAAGAGCATACGGTAGTCCTCAATGTCCTCGACCTTGCTGATATTGCCGAAGTAAATATATTCTCCCTTTGGATAGTTCTCGTGGAACCATAACCAAGCACTAGCCTCGTCGTCGTCGCCATTGGCAATAAGTTCCTCTGGTGTGGCATATTCGGAGAGGAAACCGGGAATCTTGCCGCCAACCTTACCTGAGCCATAGATAGGCAGCGCCTTGCCTTCATTGTTCTGGGCAATCAGGGTAGCCTCCCAGCGTTCCTTCATCTGGACATTCTTCAGCAGATAGGAAGTGCCGTTGACAGTCTCCTCAACCACTCTACTACCATCGCCGTTCACCAGCTTCAGGATGTATGATGTAGCATCGGGACTGGCTTCCCATGTTACCTGCATGTCGCGCTGATCGTCGCTGATGTCAATCTGCTCAAACTTCAAATCGCTTGGAGCCGATGCACCAGGACGGGTGTAGCTGGTCATTACGCCATTCGAGAGTGCATCATTGTTGGCATACTTGAAGAGGAACTCATAGAGCTGATTGGTCTCGAGGTTCTTCAATGTGAATGAACCTGAAGGACATGGCGTAAGTGCCTGCATCTGAGTGCCGTTCTTGTAGACGGCCACCTGCATGGTAGCACCTTGACTGCTTTGTGGCCACGTAATCGTATAGTCGTAATTATTGTCACCACTGGGCGTGCCGTTGATTGTTGTCACATCGGGACTGGCAATCTGCATCTCGCCAGATCCTGGGAGGTCTCTGTCCTGACAAGCTGCGAAACCACAGATGACGCAGATTGCACAAATTAATTGATATATCTTTTTCATAACTCTTTCGTTATTTAATTGTGAATTGTGCATTATGAATTATGCATTGTTTAATAGCCTTTATTCTGATGATAGAGTCCCTGTACGTAGTTCATCTGGTTGTTGGCGATGGGGAAGTACTCGTTCTTGCCAGCAGTGAAGAAGGCATCCTTGTAGTAGAGGGCGTAGGTCTGAGAGTCGTACTCGTCAGTCTTCTCAGTCTCAAAATACTTGTTGAGCGTAGTAGAGAGCATGCCCCAGCGACGCAGGTCGAAGAAGCGGTGTCCTTCCATAGCCAGCTCTACGCGACGCTCCCAGCGCAGTGCCTTGCGGGCATCGTCCTTGGTTGCGAAGCCACCATAGAGTGCGATGTCACACTGATCCTTGGCATAGCCGATGAGTGAGGTAGCATTGATATCTTTCTTGGCACGGCTACGGATATCGTTGATAATCTGCAGAGCCTCTCCGTTCAGATCGCCCTTTTCTATCAGAGCCTCGGCACGCATTAGCATCACGTCGGTATAACGCAGCACGTAGTCGTTCACACCGAAAGCCTGCCAGGGCATGTCGTAGTCCTCACCCTTGGAGCGCTGCGGAACTTCCTTCATCGAACAGTAGTAGCCGTAAGTGTTGGGGGTACGACTGTTGGCCTTGGTCAGCGTGTACTGCTCCTCATACTTATAAGGATAGGTAGGCATGCCGACGGTGTGGAAAAGACGGGGATCATATTTGTACTTCAAGTCGGCACCATTGACAACAATCGCATTGTGGTCAGCATCGAAATCGTCCATAGGCAGACCGTTGCGGGTCTTGAAGGCGTTGACCAGGTTCTGCGACGGCTTGTGGAAATCCCATCCGCACGACCAGATACCCCATACACCATTCAGCATATTCGACCAATTGGCGCGTCCGTATTTCGTTCCGTCGTCGGCTCTGTTGGAGTGCTGTACGGCAAAGATACTCTCCACAGAGTTGGCATAATCCTGCAGGAAGATGTTTCCGTAGGTGTCGAGATATCCGTAGGGCGAATTCTTCACCACCTCAGTATATTCAATCACCTTCTGAATCTTGGCCTGATCAACGTGGTTGTAACCAGTTGTTGCCTCATAACCGTCACCGTATGCCCAATTCAGGTAGCACTTGGCGAGATAAGCAGCGGCAGCCACCTTGTGAGCACGTCCGGTAGTGCCGGGAGCGGCCTCGGCCAGATTCTCGTAGGCATACTGGAAGTCGTCGATGATCTGTTGCATGATTTGGTCGTGTGAGCTCTGTGGTGTAGCTTCGATGTCGGCATTGGTCATGCCTTCGGTGATGAAGGGCACCTCGTACCACATCTGCTGCAACTTATAATAGAAGTGGGCGCGGAGGAAGCGCACCTCTGCCATCAGCTGGGCGTTAGGTGTTTCCATCTCGTTGATGGCCTCGATGGCACGGTTGCAACGGGAAATGGCGCTGTAAAGCTGATACCACAACTCATCGAACTCACCACGGTCGGGCTGCAAGGTAGAGAAAATCTCCATGGGATGATAGCCGGTGTCGTTTTCACCAGAACCACCTTTCAGACAGTCGTCGGCACTCATATCGCCGTAAGGCCAGAGATTAAACGGATAGGAATACCAGTCGTCGCCCAGTTTGGCGTATGCTGCGGTAACCAGCTTGTCGGGGCTTGAATAGGCTGTCTCTTCGTCCAGCGTGCCCTGTGGCTTCACATCGTCAACGGTGCAGGAAACTGCAAATACCGAAAGCAGCAAAGCCGCGATATATAATTGAATCTTTTTCATAACTCTTAATTCTTAACTTTTAATTCTTAACTTCTTAGAATCCCACCTGTATACCAAATGTAAAGGAGGCTGTGTGAGGATAGTCCCATGCCGTATTCTCGGGGTCAGAGCAGGTCAGCGAACTTGACTTAATGAGCAGGAGATTGTCGCCAGAGAGATAGATGCGGGCACTGGAGAGCAACAGCTTTTTCGCCAGCTGGGCAGGGAACTTATAGCCCAGCTGCAAGGTACGCATCTTGGCATAAGAACCGTTCTCCACGAAGTAGGAAGACAGACGACCCTCGTCGGCACCATTCGATGTGGTCAGGGCAGGAATCGATGAACTGCTGTTAGCAGGCGTCCAGGCATCAATCAGACGCTCGCCCTTGTTAGAACCGGCATCAGTGATGCTCCAGAAGTCGGTCTGGTATTTCTGGTTATTGATGACATCGACACCAGCCACACCCTGCCAGAACATCGTAAAGTCGAAGTTCTTGTAAGCCAGGTTGACATTGATACCGTATGAGAAATTAGGTACGGGATTGTAGATCCATGTGCGGTCGGCCTCGTTGATCTTACCGTCGCCATTGAGGTCGGCATATTTTAAGCCGCCTACACGGGCTCCGGCCTGTCCATGAGCGAGTACATCCTCGCGACTCTGATACAGTCCTTCTACTACATAACCGATGAGCGAACCGTAAGCCTTCTCGTCCTTAGCCAGATTGTGGTAGTCGTTGTGCTCGTAGGAGTTCTTGGAGTTCTCCGGCAGGTAAGTCACCTTTGAGCGGTAGAAGTCCACGTTACCTGTGATGTCGTAAGACAGTCCGTATGCCGTTGTGTGGCGATAACCCAGATTCAGTTCCATACCCCAGTTCTTCAGTGTAGGACCGTTGATCCAAGTCTGACCACCAAAACCAATGGCTCCGAGGAAGGCAGGCTGAACGAGCATGTCCTTGGTTTCCTTGAAGAACAGGTCGTAAGATCCGTACAGGTCACCGCCGAACAGTGAGAAGTCGGTACCGAAGTTCCACTGCGACGACTGCTCCCACTTCAGGTCTTCGTTGGCCGACTGACTCTTGAAGTAACCAGAGGGCAGTGTGCCTGAACCTTGCAGGTTGACATCATAGGCAGTTGAATTTTCACGGTCGGAACCATAATTGGCCATATAGAGTCCGTAGTGGGCATTGTTGGAGTTCATGCCCTGATTACCGGTCACACCATAGCTGACGCGGAGCTTCCAGTCGCGAAGCCAGTCGGCATTGATGTGCTTAGAGATACGGTAACCGAGAGATGCCGAGGGGAAGAAACCGTACTGGTTGTTCTTACCAAAGCGGCTAGAGCCGTCGTAACGCATGGTGACGGAAGCCAGCAGCTGGTCGTTCCAGTTATAGTCAATCTTGCCGAAGTAAGACATAAGCTTGTAGCTATCGCCACCACCTGTAATCGTCTGTATGCCTGTGCCTGCACCGGGCCACATATAATCTAAGGTCTCGAGCGGATAGTCTTCACGGCGTGCTGAGAAGTCAATACCATTGTCACGATGATGCTCAATACCGGCAAGGATGTTCAGGTTATGATTCTCCACAATATCAAAGTTATACTGCAGGGTGTTCGACCATGTCCACTTGGTGCTGTGGCTTTGTGACATCGTGCTGGCACTTGTGCTGTTCTTCACGACGTCTGAATCGAAAGTATGCTGCAGGCTGCGGATATAGCCGTTGGTATAGTCAATACCAAAGTTTGAACGGAAGAGCATGCCCTTGATTGGTGTGATGTCAACGTAGGCATTGGCAAAGATGCGCCACTTCTTCAGACTATTGTCCTTGTTATGATAGAGTTCGCGCATCGGATTCTGACGGTCGCTCATACCACCTACAGGACCAGAAAAGGTCTCGCCGTCGATTTCATAGACAGGCAGTGTGGAAGCCATCTTCAGGGCATTCTCCAGAGGTGCGCAATCGACACTATTTGAATAAGAGAACTGAGCGTTCTCACCGACACTGACAATGCTATTGAGCTTATAGCTGCTGTTCATGCGGGCTGAGAAGTTCTCAAAGTCGGTATGCTTCAACACACCCAGGGCCTTCTTATAGCCGAAGGAGAAAAGTTGCGTGGTCTTTTCGCTGGCCTTCGAGAAAGCGATGTCGTAATTCTGGGTGATACCTGTACGTCCGATTTCGTCTACCCAGTCGGTATCGCTGTACGGCATAGTCTTCTTAGCGTTCATAAAGCCGTCGTAGAATCCGCCTACGGTATATGATTCCATAGCGCCCGTAGCAGGATTATACACCGTAATAGGTGTGCCACCATCGACCGTCAGCGACAGACCGTAGTTCTGAGCATAGTCATGAGGGTTCTTGCCGTCGTTCAGTGCTGCCTGAACCAGAGCAGTAGCATACTGCTGGCTGTTGAGAAGCTTCATCTTCTGAGTCATCCAAGATGCCGAAACGGAAGCATTGAAGTCGATATTGATCTTGTCGCCCTTCTTGCCCTTCTTGGTAGTAATAACGATCACACCATTGGCAGCGCGGCTTCCGTAGATGGAGGCAGAGGCAGCATCCTTCAACACCTGCATGGTCTCAATATCGTTTGCGTTCAAATTGTTCATAGAACCGCTGTAAGGCATACCGTCTACTATATAAAGAGGTGCAGTGCTCGAGCCACCCATACTGCCGATACCACGGATATGCACATCAGCCTCGCCGGAAGGAGAGCCGTTACTTCTGATAGTCATGCCAGGCACCTTACCTTGCAATGATGACATGGGGTCGGTGTTGCTGGCCTTGAAGTCCTTGGTCTCAATGACACCTACGGAACCTGTCAAGTCTGCCTTACGCTGTACCTGATAACCCGTTACCACCACTTCGTTTAGCAATTGGGCATCGCTTTTCAACTCTACCTTCATGCCATTGGCAGCAGGCAGCTCTTGCGTCTGATAGCCGATGTAGGTAAACACCAGCGTCTTGCCTGCCTCTATCTTCAGCTTAAAGTTACCGTCGAAGTCGGTCACCGTACCGTTGGTCGTGCCCTTCTCCATAACTGTCGCACCAATGACCGGACCCATTTCGTCGGTCACCGTGCCAGTGATTTCCTGTTGCGCGTACATTATTGTACACAGCATCGTTGCTAGGAAACTCAGAATGAATCGTTTCGCTTGTTTCATTTGCATTACGTTTTTAGTTTGTTAATACTGTTTGCGTTAAAATTTCTGCTACAAAAGTACAAACAAAACTAATATGTGTATGAAAAATATCGTTCATCCCGTGCAAAATATGTTGCAATGTAACATTTTTGTGATGGAATGAACGATATTTCTTAGCTTTCGCACATTAAGTGGCAGCAAATTATTCACTTTTTACTTCCTTACGTCACCCGGCACCATACCATACTCCTCTTTGAAACATTTCGTAAAGTAACTGGGAGCAGTGAAGCCTACGGCGTAGGCCACCTCAGAGACGCTCTTGTCGGTGGTGAGCAACAACTGGTAGGCACGGTTCAGACGGGCGGTGCGCAGCAATTCAACAGGTGACGAGCCAGTAACGGCCTTTTACCTTGCGGTAGAGCTGTACACGGCTGAGGTTCATGTCTGCAGCCAAATCCTCCACACTGATATCACTGTCAGTCAGACGGGCTTCTACGACATCCTTAAAACGAGTAATAAACAAAGAGACAGCTGTGGGGTCGCTCTCCTCAGGAATAACGGTACTTTCTAATTCCTCTGGTATTTCGGACTTTTGGGGGGACTCAGAGGGTTCAGAAGCGGCTGGGACATTTTCTGGTTTAAGGTTCCATAAAGTGTTAACTACGCGCTCTCTTTGCATATTGATTTTCCGCAAATGATAGAGGTAGAACAATACGATGACGACGATGAGTAATGCGATGATGCCGATGGCCAGCCAATTCACAATACGCTGCGTGTCAAGCTTATGCAGGTAGTTGTCGGCTTTATTGTGTAACTGTTCCAGACGATCAGCCTGTTGCATCAACTCCTCGCCCTGCATCAGCAGCACCTTGGCATTGTCGCTTGTCACCAAGGCCGACATCATCAGCGTCTCTTTCTCGTAGGGTTTTCCTTCGAGAATATTAACGGCCAATTCAATGATTTGATCACCATGTGTGGGATAGATGTACGAAGCGTCGAGCAAAGAGTCGCGCACCAGTTGGATGCCGCCGTTCTCTCCCGGCAGGCCGTCAATGCCACAGTATAGCACATCCTTGCCAAGAGCTTTCCTTGCTCCCATCGCTGTACGGTCGTTGGCGCCAAACACCAGGTCTACGCGTACATCTTTATTATTAAGGAGCCATTGCTGAGTACTCTCGTAAGCCTTCAGCTCGGTCCAGTCGCCCTGTAACGAGGCAACGACCTTGATGCCTGGTGCATTCTTGATAGCGTCCATAAAACCGTTATGACGCTCGATGGAGGGCGAAGAGCCTTCCAGTCCCTTAATCTCCAGTACTGAACCCTGTCCGTGAAGTCGCGTGACGATATACTCGCCCATCACACGTCCCATCTCGTAGTTGTCGGCACTAATAAAAGCGGTATATTTCTGTGAACTGGTCTTGCGTTCAAACACAATCACGGGGATTCCTTTGTCGTAGGCACGATCGATGGCAGGCGAGATAGTCTGCACCTGATTCGGAGCCACAATCAGCAAGTCGATACCCTCATTCACAAGACTGTCAATCTGCTGCACCTGACGCTCGTCGCTATCGTAAGCGGCGGCAAACTTCAATGCCACACCGTCGTGGAAGTAGGCGCCCATCTTCAATTCCGCATTCTGCTTGTCGCGCCAAATGTCATCCGAACACTGTGATACTCCGATACGATACTTCACTTTGTCTCCAGAGCAAGAGACAAGTACCGTAGCTAATAGAAATAAATAAAAGAATCTTTGTCGCATATTTGTTCGGTTTAAGTGTTACTATTTATCCAGTTATATCTCGTAGCACGTGCATTACCATGTGAAGCAATCAGTGGTGTCTTGCAGAGACCTTCGATGAGGTTACGCACTTGCTTTTGTGTCAAAATGCCGTCGAATGCTGCCACAAAATCACTCATGGAGGCATCGCCGTTACGCCGAATCACATGATATACTATTTGGATATGATTGATGTCATATTGCCCAGCGACTGATTTTACATGTGGCTTATAAAGCAGATAACGGGTGGAAAGGACATATCCAAAATACACATCTTCTGCAATCAACCCCATTTCTATTAATTTCGGGCAACTCTCATTATAAACAGCCTCTGCATTACCTTTCCAGATATAGTGAAGCGTCAGCCAGTCGAAAGTATTCATCTGACTTTCGAGTTCGGGGGTATGGCAAATATCCTGGGCAAAGAGGTAAAAGGCATCGTCAGGAATCTCACCGTAGAAGCGCAAGTCCACCTGATAATCATCAGAATAGGAGTAGTCAGGAAGCGGTTTGCCCTCCTTGATGCAGTTGGTAAACATGATGTCAACACCCTGTCCGCTTCGCTCTATCAATCCCGTCTTTTCTATCACTTCGGCCATCAGTCGGCTACGGGGCGAACTGTTGACGGTGAGGATATTGCCGATGTTTACGCCGTATGGGAATCCGCCAGGGTTAGAGATTTCCACCATATCAGGATAAAGATGGATGAAGATGTCAGACCCCATCTGTAGGCTACGGTGAATCATAGCGTTAATAATGGCCTCACGAATAGTCTCTTTGTTGAATGCCGGACAATCGAGGATGCGAGGTAGATCATTGATGTGTAGTAGCGGATTGCAAGCAGGTTGGTTGATGTATTCCCATATCTTCTCGATAGCGACGAACAACGGCAGACGGTATTCCTGACGGGCGCTGTAGCGTACTTGGCTTTGACTGGTTCTGTATTCTATCACAACATTTGCCTGTGGCAGATAACGATTGATGGCTTCAGACTTTCCCAACAACAAAAGAGTCGCATATTTCATATTGCCATCATCATCAATCAGCAACAGGTCTTTCAGTAATTGTGGCAGAGGAATGGTATTTGCATCAGTCCGTTTCTGCTTGTCAGCAATGAGTTTGCGCATGTTTTCTACAGCTTCAGCATCAAGGTCTTCAATAGTAAGCCCCTTGCAGACACGGGATGAGAAATCTGGGTCTTGCTCGGAAATGATGGAGAAGTATTCAGCATCGTCCATTTCACGCAGACTTTCGCCCACTCGCATCAAGGGAACACCCTCGAAACGAAGTGCCTTACCAACAGGACGAGAAGGCACATTGATGACAAGGACACGACGTTGCTTCTCGTCATACAGTTCTTCGGTACGAACGCGTATATGGAGACGCTTATAAATCTCGTCTTCAAGATTGCCTGTCTCGTTCTCGGCAAAATCACTACCAGCAACCTCATGGGGATAGGCATCAGCCATTCCAAGAACCAAACGACCACCTTTCTCATTAGCCAAGGCGACAACATATCCTAATACACAATGCCTACGGTCTTTGGGGTCGGTCTTCTGGCCTCCTGCGAACGGGTAGTTATGCTCTGCCTTCTTGAACTCTACGTGGTCTTCACGCTCACGGAGTTTCTGCAATTCTTCTATTGTACTCATCGTATTCTCTAATTTTGGGTGCAAGGGTGGTGCAAACCGAAAGCAAAGAATATGTTCTTTGCTGAAGTGTAGCCCACCTTCGCGCAGTTTCACGGTGCAAAGATACAACTATTTTTTGAATTGGGCAAGATTCTTGGAATTATTTCTCAAATTAATGCACATTTTAAACGTAACCATCTGATTATTAGGGGGCTGATTTTATGATTTAATTCCCAAACAAATATACTCAGCCATTACCTTGTCGAAGTCCACTTTTGGTATCAGGTTCTTTACGCCCACCTTGACAGTGACGATATTACTCTTCTTAGCAATAATGCCGACATTTGCGGTGCTCATCCCATATTTCTCAGCAGCTTCCCTGGCTGTGTAGTAGCTGTCATCCGTTACAAGGTCGGTACGTCTCAACTGCTCAAAGTTGTCTTTGGAGTAGTAGGTCTGGCCATATTCTCGCTTGGTCGGAATATGATGGCGATAGGCGTTGGAGCGGACAGATGCAGCACTCATGCCATATAGTTCCTGAGCCTCCTTCATAGTCAGCCACTCATTAACAGCCTCCACTTCAGCCGACTTGCCAAACAATACGTCCATGTGCTTGCGGCTGTAGTAGTTCATCCCAGCAATCCTACATACTGGCACTTGGTTCCGCTTGGCAGAAGTATAAAGCCACGACTTCTTTACCTTATAGATGCGCATAACCTCTTCGCCGGAAATGTAATCAAGCACCTCCGTTCCATAAGAATCAACCTTACAATTCTTGGTTTCTGATACTTCCCTACTTACCATTCCTAGCAAGAAGGTTCTGGAATACCTGTATCAATAAGAATGAAAAAACAACTCACACCTGCCGCATATATGTGAGCTGCCCTTACATAAAATAAGGTACAGAGATATATACACAACAGGAAGAACAGCTTTCAAACTTGCTCCTTGATACAGTGAATTTTCCAGATTCTCTTGCGGAACAAAGCTTTTCAGCTTTCCTCTATGTTTATCACTCTTCAACAGGCGCGACTCGTCGCCACCCTAAAAGCGATGCTGCAAAGATAGGCATTATTTTTGAAATTACAAAGAAAAAGCGGAAAAAGTTTTGGAATGTCTCACCAGTTATGTGGGGAGTTATGAGGTGTGGAACTTCAATGCAAATTCAGTTAAATTGGTCAGCAAATTCAGTGAATTTGGTTAGTAAATTCACTGAATTTGCTGTACCGGTTTGCATCTTTTGTTTTGTAGTTGATATTGTTTTGTCTTATAAATGATATGTTCTTGTTCAGTTCGATAGGCTCGCTGGTGCGTCAAAATAGGCTCACTGGTGTGTCAAAATAGCCTCGCGAATACCTTTCGCGCGTATAAAATGACGCACCAGCGAGGCTATTTTGACACACCAGTGCACTCACTTTGACGCATCATCGCACTTATTTTGACCTTCGGTCGAAGGCACTCACGCTTGAAAAAGAAAAGAAAAACAAGTTTTCCTTTTGCTTTTTGCTCGCTTATTCGTACCTTTCACCTTTGGTGAAGGTAGGCTGCATCTTAGAAAAACTCAAATTAATTTGGTTTTTCATTCGATTTGCACTACCTTTGACCTTTGGTCGAAGGCACTCACGCTCGACAATAAAAACAAAAAAACAGTTATTTGTTTTGTATTGTTCTCGCTTATTCGTACCTTTGCAGGCAAAAACAAAAAAGAGAAGAGTATATGATACAGTCAATGACAGGTTACGGGAAGGCTGTCGTAGCCTACAAAGGGAAGAAAATCAATGTGGAAATCAAGTCGTTGAACTCGAAGCAGCTGGATTTGAGTACACGTATTGCACCCCTCTATCGTGAGAAGGAAATGGAGATCCGACAGGCGATTGCCGAGCGTCTGCTGCGTGGCAAGGTGGAGTTTGCCATCTGGATCGAGAAGGACGCCACAACGGAGGCGGTACCCCTGAACACGGCTCTGATGCAGAACTACTATACCCAGTTGCGAGAGTTTGCCGACCAGCATCAAATGTCGGAAGGCATAGACTGGATACAGACACTCATCCGTATGCCGGACGTGTTGTCGAAGACGGAGGTAGAGGTGTTGGACGACGAGGAGTGGCAGGCTGTCCGTCAGGGTGTCTGCGAGGCTGTGCAGCACTTGGTGGACTTCCGTACGCAGGAGGGTGCAGCCCTAGAGAAGAAGTTTGCCGAGAAGATAGACAATATCGAGCGCCTGATGCTGAGCATCGAGCCTTACGAAAAGGGTCGTGTCGAGAAAATCCGTGCACGTATCATCGACGGCCTGAAACAGATTCCTGAGGCAGAGTATGACAAGAACCGTCTGGAACAGGAATTGATATACTATATCGAGAAGCTGGACATCAGTGAAGAGAAGCAGCGTCTGGCCAACCATCTGAAGTATTTCCGCGAAACAATGGCCGACCAGCCCGGACAGGGAAAGAAGCTGGGATTTATCGCTCAGGAAATGGGACGCGAAATCAATACCACTGGCTCAAAGTCTAACCAGGCCGAGATGCAGAACATCGTGGTGATGATGAAGGACGAACTGGAGCAAATTAAGGAGCAAGTACTTAATGCCCTGTAATTTTATAACAACGAATTATACGAATTGCACGAATTGAGAGAGATGAATAAAGGTAAAATGTTAATAGTCAGCGCACCGAGTGGCAGTGGAAAGAGCACTATTGTCAATTGGCTGATGCAGGAGCATCCGGAGCTGAAGCTTTACTTCTCAATCAGCTGTACAAGCAGGGCTCCTCGTGGTACGGAGCAGAATGGTGTGGAGTACTTTTTCCTGACGCCGGAAGAGTTTAGAACGAAGATAAAGAACGACGAATTCCTGGAATATGAGGAAGTGTATGAGAACCGCTTCTATGGTACTTTGAAAGAGCAGGTGGAGCGTCAGCGTGAGGCAGGGCAGAACGTGGTGTTCGATGTCGACGTAAAGGGTGGCGTGAACATCAAGAAATACTATGGCGATGAGGCTTTGAGCCTCTTCATCCAGCCCCCGTCTGTCCAAGAACTACGTCACCGTCTGGAAGGTCGTGGCACGGATACCCCTGAGGCCATCGAACAACGTCTGGCCAAGGCGGAATATGAGCTGACCTTTGCTCCTCAGTTTGACCAAATCATTATCAACGATGATTTAGAAATGGCGAAGAATGAGACACTAATGGCCGTAGAGGTTTTTTTAAAGAAAGAAATTACCAGGAATTAACCAGAAATTCAGGCTGCACTTTCAAAGAATAAAAAATAATTTCTGAATAATTTCTGATAATTTCTTTCAAAAGATTAAGATATAAGGGTAATTTCATTCCTAAAATAATGAAAAAGATAGCCATATTCGGCGGGTCGTTCAACCCCATTCATTGCGGACATGTTGCGTTGGCACAGGCTGTGCTGAAGCAATGCGGACTGGATGAGGTGTGGTTGATGGTGTCGCCACAGAATCCCTTGAAGCAAGATACTGACCTGTTGGAAGATACATTGCGCTTCCAGTTGGCACAAAAAGCATTGGAGGGCGTGGAAGGCGTCAAGGCCTGTGACTACGAGTTCCGTCTGCCCAAACCCAGTTATACGTGGAATACCCTTCAGCATCTGACGGAAGACTATCCCGACTATACCTTTATATTATTAATAGGTGGCGACAACTGGGCACACTTTCAGCATTGGCGCCACTGGAAGGATATTCTCTGGCATCACAACATTATCGTTTATCCACGTGATGAATATACAGGTACCATTGATGTGCCTTTGCTCGATGTGAGCAGTACGGAGATACGGCGGAAAGTCCAGGCGGGAGAGAGTATCGACGGACTGGTGCCTGATAGCATTGTCAAAAAGGTTGAAGAATACTATACCTGATAGAATCCGAAGAGCCGTTTGGAGATATTCAGCATTCTATTGTAAGCGTTAAATGTTTTATAAAACCAATGAGGCTGAGGTGCATAGTGATGCTTGCGCCAGTAGTCAACGTATTTGATTCGGATAAACGGCCCCATGGTGCGTTGTCCCGTTTCGTCATAAAGCAAAGGATGTTCAACCATGAGGCGCTGGTCAAAGGCAATGAGTCTGTCTAAGTCCAGCCCCGAATATTCTGCTAAATAAATCCGGTATAAATATTTTACCTGCCGTGCTAATCTGAATTCAAGATAGGCTTTGATGTTTTTGTCAGTTTTGTCGGCTTCAGCGTATTCGGTCAGCATGCTATTTGCAAGCACAATATTGTGATTGGCACTGCGTACCATCTGAGTCGGATTGATGGTCTGACCTTCACGCCCTATCAAGTATCTGTAAAGAGGCAGTGGCAGATAGGTGAAGGTGCGAACGCGAGCCATCGGAGCGAAAATCCATTCTTGGTCAGTATAGGAGATACCTTCCGTCTGGTGATAGTCAAACAGGCTGAAGAGACTTCTCTTGTAGGTTACATTATGCATTTGAATATCAGCCTTGAGTAAACTGCAGTAGTCGGAAAAGTTCAGTGCTTTGCTGTGTGGTAAGTCGAAACCGTAGTATTTCTTGCTGATGTCATTGTCGCCAAAGATGGTGTTGTCCGTCAGTATCAGGTCGGTGTCAATGGTGGCAATATCCTGAAGGAATTGCTTCAGTGCCGCCGTGTCAAAGTGATCGTCAGCATCCAGAATCTTGACAAAGTGCCCTGTGGCCTCTTTCAGTCCGCGGTTGATGCATGAGCCGTAGTTGCCGTTTTCTTTGTCGATAACGCGGAAAATGTTGGGATGCTTTGCTTCATATTCATGACCTATGGCCGATGACATGTCTTTACTGCCGTCGTTGATGATGAGTACCTCCAACGAATCCTTTGATTCGTCTGTCATAAGCGAGTCGAGACATGTGCGTAGATACCGCTCCATATTATAGGTAGGAATGATGAGGGTCAGTAGCTTCTCCATAATGGTCTAATTGTTTTTCTTGATTTTGTTCTTGGCAAATTGCAGGCACTCGTTTAGTATCTCGGCATGTAATAGTTTGAGTATCAGGAAATAGAGCAATGATGCCACCACGATGCGTATTGCCAGCAGCAGTGGTAGGCTGGTGATGGAACGTGTAGCTATATATGTGCCTCCCATGCAGCCAGCAGCAATAAGTAGGAAAGGAAGAATGTCCTTGAGTGATTGCCAGATGCTGATGCGGCTTAATGGGGTTGTAACCATCTGCCATACAAACAGATACAGAATCGTAAAAATGCTGTATGCCATGACCATCGTAGTGATTCCCCAATGCGAGAATAAAAGGACGATGCCCAGTTGCACGATAATTTGCCCGATAGTGCAATATAGATAGATGTCTGAGCGTCCATGACTGATGACCATATTCTGGTGTAAGATATAGAATGGCAGAAAGGCACCGCCGATACTGAGAATCTGGAGCAACGGAACGCAACTTGCCCAATAGTCGGTGATGGTGATGACAATAAACTCATGGGCTACCATCGCCAAGCCGAACATGGCAGGAAATGTCAAGAAGGCTGTGAAACGTGTCATCTTCCTGAATACGCGCTGTTCGCGTTGCGCATCGTTGTTGACGGCTGTCAGGACAGGCTGTGCTACCTGATTGATGGTATTCGAGATGAACGAACTGCCTGTAGTGTTCCATTTGTTGGCCTGGTCATAAATACCCACGGTGTTAATGGTGAAGATACGTCCGAAGACGAATGTCAGCACTTTCTGGTTCACCGTGTTGAGGATGTTGGTGAGTAATAGCTTTACTGAGAACTTAAACATACCGCGGATGGGGGTGAAGTCCACAGGTAAGGTGGGTATCCAGCGAGTGTAGTAATATCTGATGATGTTGACAACGGTGATATAGATAACCTGCTGCCAGGCCAGGCTCCAATATGCAAAGCCGTGATAGGCCATCCAGATGCCTGTGCAGCCAGAAATCATCAACCCCCAGAAGTTGGCTGTGGCCAGTTCGCGGTTCCTTAGGTTAATCCATAGATAGGCGTTGGGTACGATTCCAAAGGCCGAGATTAGAAAGGCAAGGAATGTGAAACGCGAAACATCGACAAGAACTGGTTGGTGAAAGAACATGGCAATAAGGGGTGCGGAGAAGAAGAGTATGGCATACATGATGCCGCCAGCTAAAATGTTGAACCAGAAAACAGCATTGTAATCGTTGTGTGTGGGCTTTTTCATGTTAGCCAGTGCCTGAGAGAATCCGGCTGCCTGAATGCTGCCTGCCACCAATGTGAAGATAGAAAGAATGGCCAGGATGCCGTAGTCTGCTTGGGTTAGTCTGCGTGCCAGAAAGATACCGAATACGAGATTCAGTACCTGTGTCGTTCCGTGGTTGATGGCACCCCAGAACAGTCCCTTCGAGGTCTTTTCCTTCAGTGTTGTGTCAGCCATTTATCTCACTCGCTTTTTTATTTCTTTCCAAAAGTCTCCCCACCATGAATGCTGCTGGCGCAACTCTGCCTGTACCTCAGAATAAGGACGCATGGTGTCGTAGATCAGTCCTGTATGTGCTCCTGCCTCATGGATGGGCGTCATATAGTTGTCGCCAAAGAAGATGCGTAACAACTTGTCGTATTCAATAGGTGCAGGGATTTCGATGTCTTCGAACGGCATCATTATTTTGCCGTCGTAGATACTATGATCCTTAAAACGGCGATACCAAAAGGCCAGCGTACCTACTTTGGCTGATGTCTCGTAATTGCTTGAACGGAGAATGTCCTCAAAACGCTTGAAACAGTCTTCATTCGTCATATTATTCTGCTTCAGAAAGCGGAGGGCTTGCTGACGTTCCTTCCAATAGCGCCACATCTTCAAGGGGTTCCAGGTTACCGGTAGCTTAAACGGTCTGTTCAAGCGCATCACGTTGAGCAACTGCTTGGTTTCCGCTTTATCCTTCTCTTGTTGTGCCTTGTCATCGGGTACACCATCAAGGGGAAAAATGTCTATAAATACACCTTGATTGATATCCAGGTCATATTCTAATTCCAGAATAGCGGTGGAAAGACTGTATCGCAATTGGGCATGACCTCTCACGTGGAGTGGGTCAGTCATTGTAGTCTGATAGAAGAATGGCTGTTTGAATTCTGTTGAGGCTATCTCTGCCAGTAGGTCGTAGTCAGGGCGTGGCATCGCCATGTCAATGTCATCGTCCCATGGAATAAAACCCTGATGACGAACAGCTCCCAGCAGGGTGCCGCTGTCCGCAAAAATGCGCAGATGGTGTTTCTCACAGACACGCAGAAGCTCCTTCAGCATGTCGAGTTCCAATACCTGTAGCTGTCGGAGCGTTTTGCTTACATGATACCCGTCGATAGTTGTTTCTTGTATCTTAGAAAGGTCTGTCATTGCTGTTCGTTCCATTTCTCAAAGGCACGGGCCATTACCTGATCCATGTCATAATATTTGTATTCAGCCAGTCGACCACCAAAGATGACGTTTCCCTGCTGTTCGCCCCAAGCTTTGTATTGGGCAGCCAAAAGATTATTGCGGTCGTCGTTCACTGTATAAAAAGGCTCTGCACCTTCTATCCACTCACTGCTGTATTCACGGCTGATGACGGTGAAAGGCTGTTGCCCAAACTCGAAATGCTTGTGTTCGATGATGCGTGTATAGGGTGTTTCACTGTCGGTAAAATTCATCACAGCGTTACCTTGATAGTCGGGAATGTTTAGCCGCTCTTGCTCAAAACGCAGGGTGCGCCAGTCGAGCTTCCCCAAGTGATAGCCAAAAAATTCGTCGATAGCACCTGAAAAGACCGTTTTCCCTGCTTGAGCCCCCAGCTCTGTCCGATGGGTCAGGAAATCTGTGTTCAACCTTACCTCAATGCCGTCAAGCAGTTTCTCTGTCAAAACGTTGTAGCCTCCAATGGGTATGCCCTGATAGGGGTCATTGAAATAGTTGTTGTCGAATGTCAGACGTACGGGAAGACGACGGATAATGAAGGCTGGTAACTCCGTACACTTGCGTCCCCACTGCTTCTCGGTATAGCCTTTGATGAGAATCTCGTAGATGTCACGTCCTACCAGTGAGATGGCCTGCTCTTCCAAGTTCTGCGGCGTTCGTCCCTCCATCTCCCTGCGTTGCTCTTCTATCTTGGCTTGTGCTTCCTGAGGTGTCTTTACGCCCCAGATTTGATAGAAGGTGTTCATGTTGAACGGCAGGTTATAGAGACGACCTTTGTAGTTGGCAATAGGTGAATTGGTATAGCGATTGAAGGCGATAAAATGGTTGGCAAAGTCCCATATCTCCTTATTCTTGGTGTGGAAGATATGTGCACCGTATTTATGCACATGGATTCCATCTACGTCTTCGCAGTAGGCATTGCCACCCGTATGTGGACGTTTGTCAATAACCAGACAGCGTTTTCCAGACTTCTTAGCCAGATAGGCAAAAGTGGCACCAAAAAGACCTGCTCCAACAATCAAGTAGTCATATTGCTTCATTGTTTCCTCTATTTTTCTGCAAAAGTACGAAAAAAAAGTAAAAGTGAATAGTGAAAAGTGAAAAAAATTCGTATCTTTGCAGCAATTATGGAGAATAACGTGATAAAAAAGCCCCGTTTGGAGTGGCTTGACGCCTTGAGAGGCTTTACCATGATTATGGTAGTGGCCAATCATGTGGCTGTGATGGGATTCGGTGAAGAGTGGCACCATTCCTCTACCATTCCCTTTTTGGTATTATTCCGTATGCCGCTGTTCTTCTTTGTCAGCGGATTTCTGGCCTATAAGGCTTCACAGGTATGGAATTTCTACAACCTTAGTGTTCTTGTAGGTAAAAAGCTACGTGTACAGATAGTCCCCACGTTGGCGTTCTTCTTTTTGGTAACAGCCATCTTCAATAAAGATTTCCTTGGGGCTGTAGAAACTAACTTCCACTCTGCAGGAAAGGGTGGCTACTGGTTTACTATCGCCCTGCTTTATATGTTCCTTATATATTATGCTTTTGCCTATATAGAATCAAAAATCAAATGGAAGTCATGGATTCCCATTACTCTGCTCTTCCTGGTTTCCATCCTTTTTTATGAAACGAACTACCAACCCCAATATTTTTCGTGGGCTATAGGCCATAAGGGAGCCAAAAGCGACCTCTATTATTTCCTTCAGGATAGCAGCCTGGTCCAAGTGCTGCTCTATTTTCCTTTCTTTCTCTATGGCAATATTGTTCATCGCTATTGGGACAAGGCACAGCGGCTAATGGACAGCAAGTGGTTCTTCCCTATTGTTGTTGTCATTGTCATTCTCTCAACTCTCGACGCCTTAAAATGGCATACGTTGCGCAGGGCATGGGCCATCATACCACTGACAACAGCCCGTTTTGGCCTGCTCACCATTGTGTTCATGTATTTTCGCCATTACAAGGATTATTTTACCAAACTGTCGCCAATCGGAGCATCATTGCAGTACATTGGCCGTCGTACACTTGACATCTATCTTATTCATTACCTATTCCTACCCGACTTGCCCAGTGTAGGAGCATTCATCAAGAGTTATCCCCATAATTTTGTAGTCGATGTTGTTCTTTCGGTCGTTTTGGGTGTGATTATCATTGGTTTTAGCATCATCACGTCAAACATCTTGCGCATTAGTCCCTTCTTTAAAAAGTGGCTGTTTGGTAGGTCGTAGAAGAGATGTAACTATTGGCTACAACAATTCAGCATCTTCATACCCCATTCATATACCTTGTCAATAGCTGGTGAGGGAATGGCCTTTTCGTGTGTCATACGATGAACAAAGGCGAGACCGTAGGGGAAATCTTCTGTGAAATAACGGCTATGAAAGTCTGGAATATAGCCACCGTCAACTGCTTTCATGGGCGCAGCAATGCCTTTGAAAGCTTCGATACTGCGCAGTTTGTTGGCTAACGATGCGGCATCGATGCTTTCGTAATAGTCGAGTACGGTGGCGATGCTGCCTTTGCGAACGGGTAACTGCTCCAGAAGGGTCTGGAGTTCATTGTCCATCTGAATATATAGTTCAGCAGTTTCTTCCGTCCACTCCTCATAGAACATCGGAATACGATTGTAGACAATGCCTTCATGCCAGTCTTTCCAAAGGGAATAGAGACGTGAGGGATGCAACAGGGGATTGCTGTTCGAGAGGCTCACCTCGTAATGGCTGTTCAATAGGTGGATGGGTGTGCGTAGCATATCAGACAACGTGTCACTCAATGATTCTGGATGGGCACAACGTTCGATAGCCAGTTCCAGGCTCTCTTTATAGCCCATCAGACGAGCCTTGTGACCATATTCTATAATGCGCGAGATGAATGGTACACGTTGGAATCCAAAGAGTGCCTGATAATCAGGGAGAATCTCCATAGCCTGGAAGAAGAACCCTGTGCTACTGACTACTGTACCTACGGCGGCATCTGGTCTAAGATGGTCTTTGATCTGTAGCAGGGTGTCGCGAATGCCGTAGCCCGGCAGGCACAGCAAGATGATATCGGCATCGGAAACAGCCTGTTTGGCATCAGCAAACACGCCACTGAGTCGTCCTTTGTATGTGGTGTCTGGGGCTTCGATGGCCAGCTCATGGCTCCAACGCTCAGGCTGTCGCGTCAACAGACACACCTCGTATTTGCCTTGAGCAGCCACAAAACCAGTTACGACATGACCTAAGTTGCCTCCGCCACAGATGGCTATTCGCTTTTTGCTATTGGCTATTGGCTTTTCTTCCATATCCGCTAATTGCTAATGGCTAAATGCTAAAAGCCCCTCAATAAGACGGGTGTTATCCTCGTGGTCACGTACGGCGATACGCATGTACTGCTTCGTGGGGTCAAGACCTTGCTTCAGACTGCAGTCGCGTGTCAGAATGTTGCGCTGTTTGAGCATGTAGATGACAATCTCACTGGCCTTATAGGGGGGCAGCACTTCGCAGAGGAAGTAGTTGGCCTGCGAGGGTATCACGTGGAGGAAAGGTATTTGCTTCAGCTTGTCATAGAAATCGTCTCGCTCGGCCACAAACTTGGCACAGGCACGCTGGTAGTCCTTCTCGTGCTTGTTGTATATTTGCATGAAGAACTCGGCAAACGAGTTGATGTTCCAGATTGATACCTCTTTCTTGATATGCGCGATGAGGTTCTTGTCGGCAGAGCAGAGAATGCCCAATCGAAGACCTGGCACGCCGTAGCTTTTTGAAATGCTCTTCATCACAGCCATGTGGGGATAGGCCTCGAGTGTTTTATCGCTTAATAGGGAATTGGTGGTGTAGTCTTCGCTGAAGTCTACGAAGGATTCGTCGACCACCAATCGGATGTCTCTGTCTTCGCACCATTGAGCCAGCCTCAGGATGTCATGCTTAGGAATGAAATTGCCTGAAGGATTGTCGGGATTAATGACCATCAGCTGCTGTATGTCCTTATCGCCAAAGAACGCCATAAGGTCGTCGGCCGTATAGCGATAGTCCGCATTCTGAGGCACGAAGGTCACCTGCGCATCCTTGTCGTAGCGATTGGGATATTCCTCGAAGGTAGGACGGATGAAGCCAATTTTGGCTATTGGCTTTTGGCTGTTAGCTTTTGGCCTTTCTTCCATCAGAATCTTAATGAGCTCAGCAGCACCATTGCCAGGCACGATATACTGCTCGCTCACACCAAAGCATTTGCTGGCAATAAGTGTGTTGACTTTCATGCCAGAGGGGTATTCTGTGAGCAGGGTGTCGAAATTGGCACGCAGCTCGTCCTTCATGCGCTTGCTGGGGAAATAGGGATTCACCAGATAGCAGTAGTCAAGCATCTGAGGGAAACGCCAGAAACCGCCATAGCGTCCATAATACTTACGAATCACGTCCTTCTCGTCGGCAAACAATGCTTCGGCAATGTCAAGGTCCTGCTTGTCGTCAATCTCATACCATTTTTCGTTGCCAATGGGCAGCGCTTTCATGTCGTGGTTGTTGAGCAGCGAGATGATGCGCAGCACGTTTTCGTAATATTCATTATTGCCAACGGCCTTGGTGTAGGCATCGAGGAAGGGGACGTACTTCTGTTTGGAGAACGCCTTCGAGAGCTTGTAGATATTGACGGTCTTATAGTACGACTCTATTTCATTATAGTTAAATGCATCCTTCGAGATGAAGTTCACGATGTTCTGGTCGTCATCGAGCCGCACCATAGTGCCATCCATCCATGTCTCGTACTTGGCCACCAATGCCAGGTTGGGGTAGGGGTTCTCAATAATCATCGGGATGATACGGTCGCTGAAGATGAGGTCGCTCTCAATGAGTAGCGTGTCGTCCTCCTGCAGCATGTCCTTCACCAAAGCCAGCGAGTAGATGTTGTTGGTCTTGTCGTATATGGGATTTTCGGCAAATAGCAACTGGCAATTGGCAGTTAGCTGTTGGCCATATTGCGATTCGAGATATTCGCGTAGCTCTTTGCCTTTATAGCCCACGACGATGATAATACGATTCAGCTGCTGCTTGGCCAACTGCCCCAGCAGACGGTCAATGAGTCGCACACCATTCACTGGAACCATACATTTCGTATTGTTCTTCGTATACTCTCCCAGTCTGCGGCCCATGCCTGCCGCCAGTATGATTGCTTGCATAATGTGTCACAATATTACGTTCATTGTGCAAAGGTAGACATTTTCTTTATAACTGCCAAATATTCCACCGACTTATTATAACGTAAGATAAGCTTCGCCTTGAAAATGAAAATAAATCTTAATTTATTTTGCATTTTGCTTGGTTTGCATTATCTTTGCACTTTAATTGAAGAAAGACGTCTGAATGAGACTATGAGTAAGAAACGAAAAAGAGCCCGCAGCCGTGGTGGTATGCAGGTCGTAACATTATGTATAAGCACCACAATGGTGCTCATCCTACTAGGTATGGTAGTGTTTTTTGTGTTGTCCGCACATAATCTGTCGGCTCACATGAAACAGCACCTAACGGTGACAGTGATGTTGAAGGATTCGGTGACGGTGAACGATGCTAAGCTGTTCTGCCGTGACTTGTACCACCGTCCGTATTCGCACAACATTGACTATATCAGTAAGGAACAGGCGCAACGTGAACAGGTAAAGGAGTTAGGTAGCGACCCCACGGAATTCTTGGGATTCAACCCATTCCCAGCCACGTTAGAGATCCAGCTGAATGCTGATTATGCCAACCGTGACTCGCTGAAATGGATAGCTAAGGAGCTGAAGAAGGATGATAGGGTGAGCGATTTGGCGTATATGGAGGACTTGATGGACCGCGTGAATGTGAATCTAAGCCGTGTGAGTATCATATTGCTTGTTCTAGCTGTGTTACTGACGTGTGTGTCATTCTCGCTGATAAGCAATACCATTCGCTTGAGCGTCTATGCTCGTCGTTTCGTTATCCATACGATGAAGTTGGTGGGCGCTTCATGGGCGTTCATCCGTCGCCCGTTCCTGAAACGGGCTGCCGTGATAGGTGTTATAGCCGCCGTGTTAGCTAACATCGTGCTGGGAGTCGGCATTTATGGATTGTATTTGACACAGCCAGGTGTCGAGGAAGTGGTGACGTGGCAGGTGATGACTATCACGGGTCTGGCCGTACTGTTGTTTGGCATTGTCATCACGGTACTCTGTGCATGGCTGGCAGTGAACAAGTTCCTGAAGATGAGAGCAGGAGAGTTATATAAGATTTGAGAAGTTAGAAGAAGGTTTTTAATATGGAAAAGAGAGATTTCGCATTTGGTCGCATGAACTACATCCTGCTGGCTGTAGGAATGGCGGTAGTTGTCATAGGTTTTTTGCTGATGAGTGGAGATGGTTCCTCGGAAACGGCATATAATCCAGATATTTTCAGTGCTCGTCGCATCAAGGTGGCACCGGTAGTATGCCTTTTGGGCTTTGTGTCGATGATTTATGCGGTGGTTCACCGTCCGAGTGATAAATAAAGTGTAAAGTTCAAAGCCTAAGCAAAAAATCATGGATTGGTTAGAAACAGTTATAATAGCCATTGTTGAGGGTCTGACGGAATTTCTGCCAGTATCGTCAACAGGGCATATGATTATTACTCAGAATCTATTAGGTGTTCCTCAGGGTGATCCCTTCGTCCACGCATTTACGTTTATTATCCAGTTTGGTGCCATCCTGTCGGTGGTCTGTTTGTATTGGAAGCGTTTCTTCCGATTCGACAATTCCCCTGTGCCTACTGGCAGTAATCTGTTTCAGCGGTTAAAACATCGCTATTACTTCTATTGGCTGCTTATTGTGGGTGTGCTGCCCGCAGTAGTCATTGGCCTGCTTGCCAAGAAGTCTGGCTTGCTCGACTGGTTGCTTGACAGTGTTCTTGTAGTAGCTATCATGTTGGTGGTTGGCGGTGTTTTCATGCTGTTCTGCGATAAACTGTTTAATAAAGGAACTGATGCTAATAAAATGAATGAGCGCAGAGCCTTTAAGATAGGTCTCTATCAGTGTATTTCGGTTATCCCGGGAGTGTCACGTTCAATGGCAACCATTGTGGGTGGTATGACACAGGGGCTGACACGCCAGCGTGCAGCAGAATTCTCATTCTTCTTGGCTGTACCTACGATGGCCGGAGCAACCCTGCTTGACTTGCTTGACCTGTTGAAGGAGGACACAGCGTGGGCCACTCCCCACAATATTTCAATGCTTGTATTAGGATGTGTGGTCGCTTTCGTAGTAGCCTTGCTGGCTATGAAATGGTTTGTAGCTTTCCTGACAAAATATGGATTCAAGGCTTTCGGTATCTACCGTATCATCGTAGGTGGCATCATTTTGGTGTTGCTGTTGACAGGACATTCACTTGCAATGGTTGACTAATGGACTTCATAGAAGGCGAATACATCAATATCAACAAGCCTTACGGCATGACATCGTTTGGCGCATTGGCCTTTGTGCGTACCAGAGTGTCGCGAAAGGTGGGTGTCCGTCGTGTGAAAATAGGTCATGCTGGTACGCTCGACCCTTTGGCGACGGGTGTGCTCATTCTCTGTACTGGTAAGAAAACTAAAGAGATTGAACGCCTGCAGCTACATACGAAAGAGTACACTGCCACGCTGCAGTTAGGAGCCACTACACCCAGCTACGATATGGAACATGAGGTCAACGCTACTTACCCGACAGCACACATTACCGAGGAGCTTATACGTAGTGTGCTCTTAGGTTTTGTCGGAGAGATACAGCAGGTGCCACCGTCGTATTCTGCCTGTAAGATTGGTGGCGACCGTGCCTACGATCTGAAACGCAAGGGCAAGAATGTGGAACTGCAGGCCAAGACGGTGCGCATTGACGAAATAGAACTGACCGCATTTGACCCCACCACGATGCAAATGAGCATCCGTGTCCGATGTGGCAAGGGTACCTATATTCGTTCACTGGCCCGTGATATCGGACGTGCTCTGCAGAGCGGTGCTTACCTAACAGCGTTGTGCCGTACGCGTTCTGGCGATGTCTGCATAGAGGACTGCATCACCCTTGACGACTTTCCTGCATGGCTGGATAAAGTGCAAGGAGTAGAAGAATAATAAATGATATTTTAGCTTTTGTAGCAAGAAAAAAATAGTAAATCGTCAAATTATAAATAAGTTAGATGAAACTGTCACAATTCAGATTTAGGCTTCCAGAAGAGCAGATTGCCTTGGAACCGCCTCATAAAGTGTTCGAGAACGAAGACGGAACTATTGATAAGGTGTACCGCCGTGATGAATGTCGCATGATGGTGGTACACCGTAAGAGTCAGACCATCGACATGTATGAAAAGGATGCCGACGGCAACGACACCTCGGAGTTCATTACTTTCCGTAGTTTGGTGAACTACTTTGATGAAGGCGATGTCATTTTATTGAACGACTCCAAGGTTTTTCCAGCTAGGTTGTTTGGTACCAAAGAGAAAACCGATGCCAAGATTGAGGTGTTCCTGTTGCGTGAACTGAACGAGGAATTACGTCTGTGGGACGTATTGGTAGAGCCTGCTCGTAAGATTCGTATCGGTAATAAACTCTTTTTCGAAGATGATGGTCCGATGGTGGCAGAAGTCATCGACAATACTACCAGTCGTGGACGTACTCTTCGTTTCCTTTATGATTGTCCGCATGACGAGTTCAAGCAGGAACTCTTTGCGCTGGGGTCAGCACCACTGCCGCGCTATATCATCGATCACCGTGAGGTTAACGATGATGATATGGAGAACTTCCAGACCATCTTTGCCCGTCATGAGGGGGCCGTGACAGCACCGGCATCGGGTTTGCACTTCAGTCGTGAGCTGATGAAACGTCTGGAAATCCGCGGCATCAATTTTGCATATATCACTGTGCATTGCGGCCTGGGAGCTTTCGACACCATTGAAGTGGAAGACCTGACTAAGCACAAGATGAGTTCTGAGCAGATGGTGGTCACTTCAGAGGCATGCGAAATAACGAACGAGGCCAAACGTAATGGACACCGTGTATGCATAGTCGGTGTCAGCACTCTGCGTGCGGCAGAGACAGCTGTAGGTACAGACTGCATGCTGAAAGAGTTTAATGGCTGGACGAACCGTTTTATCTTCCCACCCTATGAATTCGGTATGGCCGACGCATTGATTGCCAACTTCTATCATTCTGAGTCAACGATGGTGATGGCTACGGCTGCCTTTGGTGGCTACGAATTGGTGATGAAGGCTTATCAGAAGGCAATAGATAACGGTTATCAGTTTGGCTGCTATGGCGATTGTATGCTAATTGTAGACGACTAAGCGGCTATTGCCTTGATATCAGAAAATGAGGAATGAGGGGGTGCATAAGGTGTATTTGGGTCTGGGGAGTAACCTTGGCGATAAGCAGCAACATTTGCGTGAAGCCATACGGCTCATTGGCGAGCGCGTGGGACAGGTCGTACGCCAGTCGTCGTTCATCGAGACAAAACCCTGGGGTTTCGAGTCAGACAATATGTTTGTTAATGCCGTCATCCTTATAGAGACAAAGTATTCAGCACGTGAAGTTCTAAAAATTACTCAACATATCGAGCGCGATATGGGACGAAAGAAAAATGTCAATAGATTATTGTCAAATCGTCAATATGTGGACCGGCCTATAGATATTGATATCCTTCTCTATGACGACATAACGATAGACGAATCTGACCTGAAGATACCGCATCCTCTGATGTGCGAACGTGACTTTGTCATGATTCCGCTGAATGAAATTAAAAACCCTCCGAACAACTAGATACGACATAAGAAAAGTTCTATGTTGTCTAAGTTGTAGGTTAAATATAAAGAAGTATTATTAAAACAAGCTACAATGAAAAAACTAATCTGTATGTTGCTGTTTGGCGTCACATTGAGCGCCACAGCCCAAGGTCACAAGTGCCAGCATGACAAGGCCTGTGCCAATTGTGAATCAAAGAATGAGAATCCCTACAGACACTACACGCAGGACCTGCCTTTCCAGATGCCTGAGGTGAATGCTCCGCAGTTTCCTGACAATAAGGTTAACATTAAGAAGTTCGGCGCTGTAGGTGATGGTAAAGTGCTAAACACTGAAGCCTTTGCCCGTGCCATCGATGCCCTTGCAGCACAAGGCGGTGGCAAGCTCATCGTCCCTGCCGGCGTATGGCTGACCGGTCCTATCCAGTTGAAGTCAAACATCAACCTGCACCTGCAGATGGGTGCTGTCATCCTGTTTGCTGCCGACGAATCGCTCTATCCCATTATTGAGACATCGTTTGAAGGCCTTGATACGCGTCGCTGCCAGTCACCGCTCTATGCCAACGGCTGTGAGAACATCGCCATCACCGGTAAGGGTGTCATTGATGGTAACGGCCAGTATTGGCGTCCGGTCAAGCGAGGCAAAGTAACAGACGGACAGTGGAAGGAAATACTCAGTCGTCCTGGCGGTGTCGTTAGCAAGAAGGACTACTGGGTACCCTCGCAAGGGTATGCCGATGCCGAGAAGAGTGCCGATATGAATGTTGTCAAGGCGTCATCGGAAGCTGAATGGAATTCCTACAAACGCTTCCTGCGCCCGGTTATGATCAGTCTTGTCAATTGTAAGAATGTGTTGCTCAAGGGTGTTATCTTCCAAAACTCGCCGGCATGGAACATCCATCCGCTAATGTGTGAGAACATTATAATAGATAATGTACTCGCGCGTAACCCAGCCTATGCGCAAAATGGTGACGCACTTGATCTGGAATCGTGCAAGAATGCCCTCATCGTCAATTCGAAATTTGATGCTGGCGACGATGGTATCTGCATCAAGAGCGGAAAAGATAAGGACGGACGGCGTCGCGGACGTCCCTGTGAGAATGTGGTAGTGGATGGTTGTACTGTCTTTGCTGGACATGGTGGCTTTGTGGTAGGCTCTGAGATGAGTGGTGGCGTACGCAACATTTTGGTCAAGAGTTGCCAGTTCCTGGGTACTGATGTCGGCCTGCGCTTCAAATCGACACGTGGTCGTGGCGGCATTGTGGAGAATATCTTCATCCACGACATCTCTATGACCGACATTAAGACCGATGCCATCACCTTCAATATGTATTATGGTGGTAAATCAGTGGCCGAAATGCTGGCTGACGGTGACAATCCCGACAATACCACGAAGGCTCCTATTGACGAGGGTACCCCCATTTTTCGTAATATTGACATTCAGAATGTGGTATGTAATGGTGCCGGACGCGCTATGGAGTTCAATGGCTTGCCAGAGATGCCTATTCAGGGCATTAACCTGAAGAATATTGTTATTAAGGCCAAGAAGGACGCCACCTTCACCAATGCTGAGAATGTGAAGAAGGAAAACGTCAATATTACTTTAGAATAGCAGCAGTCATAAGAATGTCTGACGGCTTCTCTGCAAAGGTTGTAGCACCATGAGCTGTTAGGAAGTCACGACTGCGGAATCCCCATAGAACACTGATACAAGACAGCCCGGCATGACGGGCTGTCTCTATGTCTACGTCGCTGTCACCGATATAAACAGGATGGCGGGCGATGGCAAGCTGGCGCAGTGCCTCGAATACGGTGTCCGGAGCGGGCTTTTTGCGAATCCCCGCCACTTCGTTTTCACCTATGGCCACCTCTATTTCCGGGAAGAAATGGGTAACGAGTTCCTGTGTGGCCGCCATCATCTTGTTGCTGACGACAGCCATCTTACATCCCCGTTTCTTCAATTCGTGTATGAGTTCCGGTATGCCGTCGTAGGGACGCGTTGTGTCGAGTGAGTGCCGCATGTAGTGTTCACGGAAGCTGGCAAATGTTGCATCAAACAGCGGATTTTGTACTCCGTTAGGTATGGCTCGTTCCATAAGTACACGGATGCCATTGCCCACAAACTGCCGTACGTCGTCTATTGAGTGTGTCGGCAATCCGTATTCTGCGAGTGCATAGTTGACGCTTGTCGCCAAATCCTGTAGGGTGTCGAGCAGAGTACCGTCGAGGTCGAAAATGAAGGTGTCGTACATGTGCTGTTTGACTTTTGCAATTTACTATTTTATCGACGACTACGTTGAATCATGGTCTTTACCTTATTGTTATATTTCGTGGCAGCAAGCAGTTCCTCGATGGTGAGGTGCATGCGGTACTGCCAGCGGTTGTAAGAATCGCTGGGAACGTTGATGCGTTCGTCTTGGGGATTCTTGCGACGCAGTTCCATATCCATGGCCAACCAGTCTTGCAGCTGCAGGATGCACAGCATGGAGGGGCAGTACAGGTGACGGGCAATGATTTCCTCCGCTAAGTGAGCTGGCAACTGTGCCGGAGCGCGTCCCTCCTTCTGCAACATGGTGACATAGTAGCGCTGGCGGCGCTCAGGCTGTTCTTGCCACCACAGTCGCAACGGTGCCATATCATGGGTACTGATGGTACAGACGCTACGGATGGGATTCGCCTCGAGATGTGCAAATTCGAAGCCCTGCTGCTTAGGCATCTGCTGGATTTCGAGTGTGAGGATGCGCAACTGGTCGAGCACGGGTTCCACACAGTTAGGCAGCATTCCCAGGTCTTCGGCACAAATCAGCATGCGACAGTCCTTTAGGATGGCAGGCAGACGGCGCAGGGCCTGCTGTCCCCAGAAGAACGAGTGGCGCTGGTAGAAATAGTTGTTGTAGAGCCGCAGAAAGGCATCCTTCTCCTCGGCAGAGAGGGCGTCGAACACAGGAGCTGACGTCACGCCGATACGTGGGTGGTACATATCTGGCTGGCGGGGATCTTCGACGAAGAGCACATTGCTGACAAGTCGCATCAAACCGTCGCGTATCCACAGGCTGTTCTCGTCACGTCGTTCGGCAAAGAATGCCGCCACCTTACGCTGTGTGTCGTACTCGGCCTTCAGACCATAGAGACCATAAGCCCTGCGTACCAAGAAGCTGTCGCGAACATATTGGGCGTGAATGCCAAATAATCGCTCGATGAGCCGGTCGTTGATGAATGGCTTTGTAAAAAGTTCCTTACGGAAGGGCAGGCCGAAATATTCTATCTCTTCGACTGTCAGTGGCAGTGCTGGTGAGAAATGACCTAAGAGACCATCAATAGCTTCGTATGGTATTTCCCAAATACGGAAGAAACCAAGCACGTGGTCAATGCGCAGGGCATCGAAATATTGAGACAAATGACTAAGGCGTCGCTGGAACCAGTCGATTAATGATGGATGTTGAGTGTTTAGTGCTGGCTGTTGGCAATTATCCGTCATCCAATTGTAAGTTGGGAATCCCCAATTCTGTCCCTGTTGCGAGAAAGTGTCAGGTGGTGCGCCTGTCTGTGAGTCGAGGTGGAAGAACTGCGGGTAATCATGGGTGTCTACACTGTCGCGATTGACACCGATGGGCAGGTCACCTTTTAGCACGACACCCTTAGACCTGGCATAGTCGGAAGCGGCTTTCAGTTGCGTATGCAGAAGATATTGGACATAATAGCTGAAAGTTGAGGGCTGAGGACTAAGATAGGATGCGTAGCTCTTCAGCCAGTCTGAGTTGTCCTTGACAAAAGCCTTGAAATCATCTGACGACATCACTTTTTCCCCCTGTTCGGCAAAGAGCTCCTGAAGGTATTCGTTCTTCACGCGATCCACTGCCTCATAGTCGCTATACGGCAAGGCATTCAGCTCCTGACGGCGGCGCATATACTGTGTCATTCGCGTTTTAGACTTCAACGAACCCGCAGCTTCCAAGTCGATGTAATGCGGATGCAGGGCAAAGACGCTAATGATATTATAGGGATAGCTGTCGTGCCAATGACCATCCGTCGTAGTATCGTTGACGGGCAGAATCTGGATGAACTTCATGCCGGTGGCCACCGCCCAGTCAACTATCCGCTTCAGGTCACCGAAATCACCTACGCCAAACGAGTGCTCGCTACGCAGCGAGAATACGGGAACAGCTACGCCGGCAGCACGCCACAGTTCTTCGCGCAGATGCAGATGACCTCCATATAATACCAGCACTTGGCCGTCTGGCAACTCGTTAGTAATTCCGTCGGCAAAACCAACGGACACCATGCGGTTGTCACCCTCTTCCCATGCCACCAGTTCGTGGCTTTCATCATCGACCACCACATATTTATATTCTATCGGCAGCAGCCAGCCTTGGGCATTCACCGACAGTAGCCACTCACCCTCACCGGCATATTCCATTTTCTGGTAACGGCTGGTGTTCCACGAGCCGATGGCCGGATGGCTGCCACAGACTGCCACTGCCTGACCAGCCTTCAGCTGTGGTGCCGACACACGGAAGATGATGGTGCGGCGGAACAGCGGCAGGCGAATGGGCGTAAAAAGTGAAGAGTGATTGCGTGCTACACTCCTACCTTCAGGAGGGAGAAGAGTGAAGGGTGAAGAGGTTCCCATCGTCGTCTGGTATGCCGCAGAATACAGGTGCATCGGGAGCGGACGGTCACGCCATTCGTCGGGAAACACATAGTCCCTCGTGCTGTCGAAATGGTACATTCGCGGAATCATGTTCCACTCCTTGCGTAGCACCCGTCCTTCACCATCTTCCACTTGATAGCGGTATACGATGTGCGACAGCGGATGTTGGCGACCGATGAGTGCCGATGTTTCCAGCATCCACAACTCGCCGTCATCCGTCTGCATCAGCAGATTTTGGTGGCGCACGGTCCCGTCTTGGCTATGGAAATCTATAGCAACATGCAGGCTTTCGCCCCATGCTGTATTGTAATGTATGGTGAATTTCAGTTTCATATTCTTTTAGCATTGGTTTTGCAAAGGTAATAAAAAGTTCATAGTTCATAGTTCATGATTCATAGTTTTTTTGCAAAAAGTTGTTAATTCCCCACAATTATGAACTATGAGCTATGAACTATGAACTAAATTTGGTATCTTTGCAGGCGTTAATGTGAATAAGACGATGAAAAAGTTTGATTCTAAGGTATATTTGTATGTGGCTGCGGCGTGTGTATTGCTTGCCATCGGTCTGGCACTGTTCGTGATGTTCTCCTCTCTATCACGTTCGGAGCAAGTGGAATATGTCTTTATCGATGACGACGATACTCAGGATTCGGTATTTGCCAAGGTGAGTCCCGTGGCCAATAAAATGGCGATGGCTGGACTGAAGACATTGATGCGCCATACCGACTATGGTAAGAATATCCGCACAGGACGCTATGCCATCAATCCTGGCGAAGGTGCGCTGAAGACGTTCCGCCGTCTGCGCAACGGTCAGCAGAGCAGTGTCAAACTGACCATCCCAGAGGTGCGCACGATGGACCGTCTGGCCAGTTATCTTGGTCAGAAGCTGATGATGGACTCGGTGACGGTGGCCGAAGCTCTGCTGAGTGAGGAGATATGTCAGCACTATGGCTATGATACAGCTACGATTGCCGCTATGTTTGTGCCTAATACCTACGAGGTGTACTGGAATACCAGTGTAGACGGCCTGCTGGAACGCATGCAGAAGGAACATGACCGTTTCTGGAGGGGTGACCGCGAGAGCAAGGCGGCACAGATGCAACTGACGCCCGTTGAGATATGCACCTTGGCGAGCATCATCGACGAGGAAACAGCCAATACTGCTGAGAAACCCATGATAGCCGGCATGTATCTGAACCGCCTGAAGAAGGGTATGCCCCTGCAGGCCGACCCTACTATCAAGTTTGCCTTGAAACAGTTTGAACTAAAGCGCATTTGGCAGAATCTGTTGACCATTGATTCGCCATACAACACCTATCGCAACGAAGGGCTACCCCCTGGTCCTATCAAGATTGCGAGCATCAAGGGCATCGACGCCGTGCTGAACCATGCTGACCACGACTACTTGTATATGTGTGCTAAAGAGGACTTTTCAGGCACCCACAACTTTGCAACTACCTATAAGGAGCATCTGCTGAATGCCGCGAAATACAGCAAGGCCTTGAATGAGAGGGGGATTAAGTAAATTGAGAATTGAAAATTGATAATTGGGAATTGAGAATTGAAGAAGTAAAGGAATGTTAAAAAGCGGGGGCGGCAGCAAATTTTTAATTTTTAATGTTTAATTTTTAATTTTTCTTCGTACCTTTGCATCCGCATTTGAAATGATAGGGGCGTAGCCCAGTTGGTTTAGAGCGCTGCAGTCACATTGCAGAGGTCATCGGTTCGAGCCCGATCGTCCCTACCAACAAAAAGAAAGAGACCCACGCGGGTCTCTTTTTCTTTTTCTTTTCCGTTTTCGTTATTACTTGGCATAGGCCACGCTGCGGGTTTCGCGAATGACGGTAATTTTCACCTGACCGGGATAGGTCATTTCATTCTGAATCTTGGTGGCAATTTCACCGCTCAGAGCTTCCGTCTCAGCATCACTCATCTTGTCGGCACCAACGATGACACGCAGTTCACGACCAGCCTGAATAGCATAGGTCTTTGTGACGCCAGGATAGCTCATGGCGATGGCCTCAAGGTCGTTCAGACGTTTGATATATGCCTCAACGATTTCACGGCGGGCACCAGGACGGGCACCACTGATGGCGTCGCAGATCTGTACGATGGGAGCCAGCAACGTTTGCATCTCCATCTCGTCGTGGTGGGCACCAATCGCATTGCAGATGTCGGGCTTCTCCTTGAACTTCTCGGCAATCTTGGCACCGTAGATAGCGTGGGGATCATCTGTGTCTTCGTCGGGCACCTTACCGATATCGTGCAACAGTCCGGCACGCTTGGCCTTCTTTGGATTCAGCCCCAGCTCGGCAGCCATCACAGCACAAAGATTAGCCGTTTCGCGGGCATGCTGCAATAGGTTCTGACCGTAAGAGGAACGGTACTTCATCTTACCGATGATTCGGATAAGTTCTGGGTGCAGGCCGTGGATACCAAGGTCGATAGTGGTGCGCTTACCGGTCTCGATAATCTCGTTCTCAAGCTGCTTCTTGACCTTGGCAACAACCTCCTCGATGCGTGCAGGATGGATACGTCCGTCAGCCACCAGTTGGTGTAGGGCCAGACGGCAGGTCTCACGACGAATGGGGTCGAAGGCACTGATGACAATGGCTTCTGGCGTGTCGTCGACGACGATTTCTACGCCACAGGCAGCTTCCAGAGCACGAATGTTTCTACCCTCACGACCAATGACACGTCCTTTGACGTCGTCGTTGTCGATATGGAACACGCTGACCGAATTCTCGACAGCCGTCTCAGTAGCCACACGCTGAATTGTCTGGATAATGATTTTCTTGGCCTGGGCATTGGCGTTGAGCTTGGCCTCGTCCATGATCTCGTTGATGTAGGCGGCAGCATCGGTCTTGGCCTCGTCCTTCAGTGATTCCACCAAACGTGCTTTGGCTTCGTCGGCACTGAGTCCAGACAGTTCTTCAAGTTTGGCACGCTCCTGAAGCTGCATCTTCTCGAGTTCTTCCTGCTTCAGCGTCAGCACTTTCTTCTCGTTGTCGATGCGTGTCTGCTGATTGTCGAGGTCGTTCTTGCGACGTCCCAGCTCTTCCTGACGCTGGTTCAGGGAAATCTCGCGCTGCTTCAGTTTGTTCTCACTCTGCTGGAAATGCTGGTTGCGCTGTTGCACTTCCTTTTCCAGTTCGCTCTTCTTGTTGATGAACTTTTCCTTCACCTCGAGCAGTTTCTTTTCCTTGATTACCTCAGCCTCTTTTGTGGCTGTTTCAATCATCTCATTATATTTTCCTTTTATCACATAGCGGAAAATCAAATAGCCGCAGAGACCTCCAATGATGAGGGCCGCTGCAATGGCGATGATAGCAACAATAATGTTCATAAATGTTTTTAGTATATATATTGTTAATAATGTTCTTCGCTACTTTTTTGTTTCATTGAGGGCATCCTCAATTTCCGCAGTCAACTTGGCGAGAACATTATCATAGGGCGTGGTATCATTGTGGGAACGCTCTTTCTGGTACATCAGCGCAATATCGATGAGGGTCATCAGCCCTACCACGTGCTCACTTTTACGTCCCTTATATGCCTGTGCATAGGCATTGTAGCGGTCGGTGATGAGTTTGGCGGCATTGCGATAATACTCCTCTTCGTCACGGTTTATCACGACTTCGATATCTTCATCGTAGACGTGTAGCCTGATATGTAGTTTGTTGTTGTTCTGTTCTGCCATAGCTTGTCTCTCCTTTTACTGATTTTCATCGCTCAGGATCGCAATGCATTTGTTGACGTCGCGGATGAGCTTTGACAACCGTTCCTTGGCACCGCTGAGGTCGCCGTCGGTAATCTCGATCATCTTAGCCATTTTCAGTGAGTTGTAGTCATTCTGCTGCTGTTCCAACTTTTCGCGCAACTGAGCCAATTCCTGCTCACCCTTCTGCACCATACCATACAGGTCTTCGTTCTCCTTCTTCAACTGCTGGAATCGGAGAATCATCTGCCGTATGCGGGTCTCAAATGCTGCTATAGTCTTCTCGTTAGCTGTCATACTACCTCACTTTATCCCACAAAGGTAGGCATTTTCCATTGAACATTGAACATTGAGCATTGAACATTATTATTTTTTAACATCTTGCCATTCATTTAAAGGTCAATCTTCAGTGTTCAATGCTCAATGGAAAATGCTCAATGTTCAATCTTCAATCATTTACTCCTTTGGTTTGGGTTCCTTCTTGGCCAGCATCACCACCTTATAAACGAAGTTGGTAGTCCACTGCTGCGAGAAACCCAACTTCTGGGCATACTGGCGGATGGCCACGACGGTCTTCATGACACTGGCATCGGTGAAATCGTTCTTGTTGAAGATGTCGTTTACCGTTTTCTCTGTCATCGTACGGATTGCACTTTTGAAGATGCTGGGTACGCGTAACTTGAACTTCATCAGATTGCCCGTGAGCATCATCAGGTCCTGTGTAAACCCACTGAACTGATACATGTAGGCTTGTATGTCCTGAGGTTTCTTGCAACGCTTGCGGATGCTCTGGTCAATTTCCTTGGTGAAGTCGTCATCCATACCGTAGAGTTCCTTGAGCATCTTCTTGCACTTTGACTTCTCGGCCAGTCCAAGGCGGTTGTTTTGTGTCGGCACCTTCAGCGTGGCCTTGAAAACACGCAGGTCTGGCAGTGCTGCCAGGTTTGAAATGCCCAGGTCAGCTGCCATCACGGCTTGAAAATACACACGTATCAGAGTCATGAAATCCTCCATGCCCCCTGCCTTTTCCCCTTCTTCTTTCTTTCCGAATAGCTTACTAAAAAAACTCATTGTCTTTTGTTGTTTTACTTATTTTGGGTGCAAAGGTAGTTATTTTCTTTGAAAAACTCAAATTTTATTTGTTTTTTTGCTCGCTTATTCGTACCTCTGACTTCGTCGAAAGTACTCTCGCTCGAAAAAACTCAAATTTTATTTGGTTTTTTGCTCGCTTATTCGTACCTTTGCAGCCGCTAAACGTTCAACGCTCATTTTTTTTGCGCCTGTGGCGGAATTGGTAGACGCGTTAGACTTAGGATCTAATGTTTCACGGCGTGCAGGTTCGAGTCCTGTCAGGCGCACCCTACTAAAACAAAAAACTACTGAAAGAGTAACACTATGAGACAAAAATTTTTATGGCTGGTTGCTGCCTTGACGCTGGCAACAATGAATGTTCAGGCTACAGATTATTATGTATCGCCCGACGGTTCAGGCAGTAACTACACATTGAACTCGCCTGGCAAGTTGAATTCTACCGTGCTAAATAAGTTGAAAGGTGGCGACGTGCTCTACTTGCTGGACGGGCAGTATAATTTCAGTCAGCAGGTGTCCATCAACAAGTCAGGAGCTGATGGCAATATGTACACCATTTGCCCTTATGGTGACGCTAAGCCCATTCTCGATTTTCGTAATCAGGCGAATGGCAGTGGCAATAATGGTGTGGTGGTGAAGGGCAACTATGTCCACATCAAGGGTGTCACCGTGCGCTATGCTGGCTACAAGGGCATCTGGCTTGAGGAAGCCAAGTATTGCATCTTGGAGAATATCGACGTCTATGGGTGCTGCAATGCTGGCGTCCAGTTGCGTAGCGGTGGCCACAATATGGTCATTAACTGCGACTCGCACGAGAATTTCGACTATCAGGACAATGGTGGTAATGCCGACGGTTTTGCCGACAAGCAGGGCAACGCCTGTCCGGGCAACATCTATATCGGATGCCGTGCGTGGGGCAACAGCGATGACGGCTGGGACTCGTTCCAGCGCGTCACCAGTGGTACACCGACGGTATATATCAACTGCATTGCGTACAACAACGGTCCTGCCACGTTCGACCTGTCGCAACATCCCCGTGCCACAGGCAAGGACAAGGACTTGGCCTGTTTCTCTGGCAAGGATTTGTCGAACTTTGCCAATGGTGGCAACCCCAACGGTTTCAAGGTGGGTGGCAAGGGTACCCAGCACGACTGCGAACTATACCGCTGTCTGGCTGTCGGTCATCGCAGCAAGGGTTTCGACCAGAACAATAATGCCGGCAAGATGATGGTCATCAACTGTACGGCCTGCGACAACAAGTATAACTATGGTTTCGGCAACCAATACGCCTACACGCTCGACATTTACAACAATGTCGCCCTGAAACACAGAAGTGGCGGTAAGGATTGGGATAGGTACGACGGTGCTACTGTTCATCAGGGTAACAATACATGGAATACTGGTTTCAGCACGTCAGAGGCAGACTTCGAAGGTCTGGATATCGAGAACATCATCTATGCTGAGCGCAATGCCGATGGTACGCTGGCTGAGACCACCCAGTTCCACCTGAAGGGCACGGCTACGAACCTCATCAATACGGGTAAGAAATATGCCGACCTGACTTTCTCAGGCGAGTGTATCAACGACTATCTGACGTACAATGGCACGGCTCCCGACCTGGGCTGCTACGAATACGGTGGCGCGTCGGGCATTGAGGCCCTGAGTTTTGATGCTGGTCAGCCCGTAGCCAACATGCCTCGCTACAACCTGCGTGGCCAGCGCGTGGACGACAGCTATCGTGGTGTTGTCATCCAAGCTGGTCGCAAGTTCTTGGTGAAATAAGATGCATAATAATAGCCGTCCCTTCCGTGCATTTTGACACAGAAGGGACGGCTCTTATTGTCTACTCATTTATTTATTCAGTACCTTTTTACCGTTTACAATCACGATGCCCTTGTAGTGGCTATCGACACACTGGCCCTTAAGATTGTATATCTTAGGGTCATTTTTAGTTGCTTCGTTGCTGATATTCATGATGCCTGAAGGGTCATCGTCGAAGGTCAGCGTGGCTCCAGCCATAGCCTGTACGGTTGCTGGCACGTCGCCGGCAGCAGCTATGGTGTAGTCGTAGGGTACGGTGACAGTGTTGCCGAATGAGTTGAGATTCCCCAGCGAGTTGTTTTCTACGTGATGGTTGCTTGCAGCCCAAGTTACCGCTGTGGCACCGTCGCTTTTGTAGAAACGCTTCACGCCTGAGTCGAAGTAGTTGCCCTCGATAAGGAATTCCGAGTTCTTACGTGGGTTGATGCAGTTGCTGGAATTCTTGCAGCTGAAATAGTTGTTCAGCATGTGAATCTTGCCCACACGGGCCATCGGCATACGTTGCTTGCAGCCAGTACCCCACCAATTGAAGGCGAAGGTGGTATTCAGAAAGCCTGTAGTCTCGCTGTCGCTGCTGCCGATGAGGTTGGTGTTTTGGTGCATGTACGAACGGTCGGTGTAGCTGAAGGTACACCAGCTGACGGTGTTGAAGTCCGACTTCTGTGTAATGTCGAAATTACCGTCCATACCGTCCTGGAATGCACAGTGGTCCACCCAGCAGTTCTTGGCGCCGTTGGTGAATGAAATCAGGTCGCTGCCACCCACGTCGATAGAGCCAGGACCTACGAAAGTGATGTTGCGGATGATGATGTTTTTGGCACCTGACAGACTCAGACAGCCCGAATTGCGATAGCTCTCGCTCTGGTCGCCCGTCAGTTCCATGATAATCCTGCGTGTGTTGTATTCGGCCTCCTCGTTCACGCTTTGTCCGTTTGGCAGGGTGCCTCCGCCGCTGCTGGTGCTCATGCTGGGTACGCCGGCAGCATCGAGCGCATCCTTAATCTCCTGCGTCACATACCATCTGGTGCAAATGCGTGCATTGTTAATGCCGATGATGGTCTTGTTGCTGCTGGTGATACCCACGTTGCTCGATACGATGAAGTCGCCGTTCGAGCCGTCCAGGACGACCACGTTGTTCTGCTTGATGGCATTGGCTATCGTACTCTTCATGTCGGCATCAGGACCGTTGGAGGTGAGCACCTTCACCGTGCCCGTGAAATCAGTTGGTACAGGATAGGTGTAGCAGCCGCCACCTTTGCAGTTATAGGTACTGCTCGCGTCAGTACGCGATGAAACTGTACAGAAGCCGAATGGCTTATTCAGGTCATAATCCTGAGCGACAGCCGTCATCGTGACGGCCAAAGTCACTAAACTCAATAAATATTTTTTCATACTTCTTATCTCTTACTTCTTACCTCTTACTTCTTACATATTCTCCGTCGTATATCCCAGCATTTCCATTTCCAGCGAAGCCCAGATGAACGGTCCGACACCCTTGGCGTCGTTGGCACGGATAGGTTCAGAGAGGTAGTATTCGAACGAACCGTCGCGCTTGGTGTTCTCCTTGACGGTACCCTTCGGATTCACCTGTTTCATAGCGGCTTTCACCTCGAATGTAGCAGCAGGACCCAGTCCGGCTACGCTGCAGCAGCGCGTCAGCGAGATGGTCTTGTCGGGGTGTACCTGGATGAAGTTGTTGATGATGCCCTTGTAGGCCTTGATGCCTGCATCGCGGTATTTCTGGCTGACATAGCCTTTGCGGTAGGCTTTTAGCAGGGCGTAGGCGAACATCGACGAACACGTACTTTCCAGGTAGTTTCCTTCGCGGTCGGGCGAGTCCATTACCTGATACCACAAGCCCGTCTTCTTGTCCTGCCATTTCAGGATGGCGTCAAGGTCTTTTTGCAGTAGGTCAGTCACCACCGAGCGCCACGCATAGTCCTCTGGCAGTGCGTCGAGCACCTCGATGAGCGCCATCGTATACCAGCCCTGTGCACGTCCCCAGCAATGCTGCGAGAGACCCGTTTCTTGGTCTGCCCAGAAGGTGTGGCGTGTCTCGTCGTAGGCATGACGGTTCAGTCCGGTCTTGGGGTCGAGGGTACGCTGGTAGGTCACTTTCAGCTGGTTCACGGCATCGTCGTAGATGGCATTGACGGCCTTCTTGCTGTTGGGGTTGGTGATGGGAGCCGTCAACACACGGAACGGCAGGCCCATGAAGATACCGTCGAGCCACACCTGATAGGCATAGACGGCCTTGTGCCAGAATACACCGTCGTTCAGCGTGCGTGGCTGGTCCTGCATCTGTTTCATCATCAGCTGCATGGCCAGCAGGTTCTTTTCCTCAGGCCATTTCTGGTACATACGGGTCACGAAATGTCCTGTACGCAGGTTGTCGAGGTTATAGTCCAGGATGTTGAACCCGCGGATGTCGCCCCGGCTGTTGATCATCGTGTCGGTGTACTCCTGACAATAACGGCGTATGTCCTCGCCGCCGTAGCGCAGATAGGTGTCGAGCATGCCTTCCAGCTCAATGCCCATCACATAGCTCCATTTGGGCTTGTCCGAGAAATCGAGCAGGTACGACTTTGGCACGCGTTTCATTTCCGAGTAGGTCAGCCACTCCGAGTAGTGCTTGTAGGGTGGATTCTGCAACACCAGCGAGCCGTTGATGGTGAGGTTGTCGTACACGATGTTCTGTGCACGGCCAATCTGGTTGATGGGCTTGTCCTGCACACCATCGAACTGACAGTTCCTGACGGTGATGTCCGTGATGGTATTGGCCAGCTTCTCGTCGTCGTAACCCACAATCATCACGCCGTATTTCGACTTCTGGCAAGTCACGTTCTCCATCGTCACGTTGCGCACGGTGGGGTAGAAGCCACGGCAGCACACCTCGCGCGGCTCGTAGTCGGTATTGATTTTCAGCACGGCCTCGCCACACTGGCCGACGGTGATGTTACGCATATTGATGTTCTCGATGATGCCGCCACGACACGAATTGGTCTTGATACGGAGCACACGGTCCAGCGAGGGAGAGTCCATCTCGCAGTTCTCGGCATACACATTCTGGCAGCCACCGCTGATTTCCGAGCCGATGACCACGCCGCCGTGACCGTTCTGCATCTTGCAGCCTCGGATGATGATGTTCTTCGAAGGCCGTCCGGCAAAGCGTCCTTGTCCGCCCTCACGACCGTCGTTGTTGCGACCGCTCTTGATGGCTATGCAGTCGTCGCCCGTATTGAAGTAGCAGTCCTCAATCAGCACGCGGTCGCAGCTTTCCGGGTCGCAGCCGTCACCGTTGGGACCCTCATTATTAATATGTACGCGACGCACGGTGACGTCCGTCGACAGCAGGGGATGGATGACCCAGAACGGTGAACGTAGCAGGGTGACGTCCTCGATGAGGATGCCCTCACACTGGTTCAGGTTAATCATCTGCGGTCGCAGACCGTCTTGCGGTCCGAAGCGGCGCTGGTCCATGTCGATGCCGTCCTCGGCAGCCTTCAGCAGGTACGGTCGGCTGGTCTCCTTCCACTGGTGGACGGTCATACCCTCCTTGAAACCGAACTTCTTGGCACTCACCCACGGCCACCATGTTTCTTTCGAGCCGCCACCGTCGATGGTGCCACGGCCGGTGATGGCGATGTCGTGCGCCTGATAGGCATAGATCAGCGACGAGAGGTTCCAGCAGTCCAGTCCCTCCCAGCGTGTCGGTACGATAGGGTAGAGGTCCGGTTCGAAGGCAAACTCCAGTACGGCACCGTCCTCGACGACGAGGTTTACACCGCTCTTCAGGTGGATGGCAGCCGTCAGGAAATGCTGGCCGGCAGGCACAACGACCCGTCCGCCACCCTTCTGCGAGCATTTGTCAATGGCTTTCTGTATGGCCTTCTGATTCTTGGCAGCCTCTTTTTTTCTGTCTTTTGCCTCTAGGCTCTTGGCCTTTGCACCGTACTTGGTAATCACGTAGTCCTTCTGTGCAAACTGCGGCACACGGATGCTCTGCTCTATCTGCCTGTATTCCTGCTCGTTCCAGCCTTGGGCCTGTAAGCATAGAGTGATAGCGAGGAGCATCGCGGTTTGTAAAAGTCTCTTCATTTCCAATTTGCTTAAGTAGTTCGTTTATATATAGACGGAGTAACCCCGTTCTCGTAACGTTCACGTTGCAAAATTACAAAAAAAAGCCGTAAAACTGAAAAAAGCCGTCGAAAAATTTGCTTATTCCAGGTATTATCCTTAATTTTGCCCGCGATAAGTAGTATTGATAATGCTTATCTTTTTATTTTGTAGAGGTTGGTAGCGTCCTGCACCAACCTCTTTCCTGATTAGAAAAAAGGTACATTTCGCAGCCGAAGTCTTCAACGAGTCAGAGGGCTTTGATATTTTCGCTCTGAAAAATTTGGTGTTTTCCAGACTAATTTGTAATTTTGCACACGAGATGGAGCAGAATGTAACGATTCCTCAGGAATTCAATAATTTCTTGTTGAAGGATGTGTCGTTCGTCAATCTGATGACACGACGCATTTTTCATGTGCTGATAGTAGCCAACCCGTACGATGCCTTCATGCTGGAGGACGACGGACGTATCGACGAGAAGCTGTTTGACGAATACTCGGAACTGGGAATGCGCTATCCCCCGACGTTCACGCAGGTGTCGACGACGGAGGAGGCCAACGAGGTACTGGCATCGACCGACATCGACCTGGTCATCTGTATGCCCGGTACGGCCGACAACGACGCCTTTGCCGTAGCTCGCGACGTGAAGCAGATGGCACCCTACGTGCCGTGTGTGGTGCTGACGCCTTTCTCGCACGGCATCACCAAGCGCATCGAGAACGAGGACATGACCATTTTCGACTACGTGTTCTGCTGGTTAGGCAATACGAACCTCATCCTGAGCATCATCAAGCTCATTGAGGACCAGATGAACATCGAGCACGATATCAAGGAGGCTGGCGTGCAGATGATACTGCTCGTCGAGGACAACATCCGCTTCTACTCCTCGGTGCTGCCGAACCTGTATAACTACATTCTGGCACAGTCGAAGAATTTTTCTACCGAGGCCCTGAACCCCCACGCTGCCGCCCAGCGCAAGCGAGGCCGTCCGAAGGTGGTGCTGGCCACGACCTACGAGGAGGCTATCCACTGGTATGAGATGTACCCGGACAACGTGTTGGGTGTCATCAGTGATACGCGCTTCCCGATGAAGGGTGTGAACGGCCGTTTGGCGCACGTCGAGGAGGGTGACCCGGAAGCAGGCTTGAAGCTGTTGCGAGAGATCCGCAAACGCGACGAGTATGTTCCGCTCATTCTGCAGAGCTCGGAGATTCAGAACAAGGCGAAGGCCGAGGCCGAGCACTTCCATTTCGTCGACAAGAATTCGAAGAAGATGAATGTCGACCTGCGCAAGCTCATTGAGGAACACATGGGTTTCGGCGACTTCATCTTCCGCGACCCCAAGACAAAGGAAGAGGTGGCACGTGTCCATTCGCTGAAAGAGTTGCAGGATAACATCTTCAAGATTCCTGCCGACTCGTTTCAGTACCATGTGTCACGCAACAACATGAGCCGCTGGCTCTGTGCCCGTGCCATCTTCCCCGTCAGCCAGTTTCTGAAGACCGTCACGTGGCACAAGCTGCAGGACCTGGACGCCCACCGACAGATTATCTTCGACGCCATCGTGCAGTACCGCCGCATGAAGAACATCGGCGTCGTGGCCGTCTTCGACCGTCTGAAGTTCGACCGCTTTGCCCACTTCGCCCGCATCGGCGAAGGTTCATTAGGTGGCAAGGGCCGTGGCCTCGCGTTCCTTGATAATATTATTAAGCGCCATCCCGAGCTGAACCAGTTTGAGAATGCCACCGTGCAGATTCCCAAGACCGTTGTGCTCTGTACCGATTTCTTCGATCAGTTCATGGACGAGAATAACCTGTGGGGTATTGCCCTGAGCGACGCCCCCGACGAGGAAATCCTGCAGCACTTCATGAAGGCGCAGCTGCCCGATGCGCTGATAGCCGACTTCTTCACCTTCTTCGAAGCCATCAACGCACCCATTGCCGTGCGCTCCAGTTCGCTGCTCGAAGACTCGCATTACCAGCCCTTTGCCGGCATCTATTCCACTTATATGGTACCGTATTTAGACGACAAGTACGAAATGCTGCGCATGGTGGCTTGTGCCATCAAGGGCGTCTATGCCTCGGTGTACTATAAGGACTCGAAGGCCTATATGACGGCGACGTCGAATGTCATCGACCAGGAGAAGATGGCCGTTATCCTGCAGGAGGTTGTCGGCAAACAGTACGGCACGCGCTTCTACCCGACGTTCTCGGGTGTGCTGCGCTCGCTGAACTACTATCCCATCGGCGACGAGCTGGCCGAAGAGGGCATCGCCTCGCTGGCTCTCGGCCTGGGCAAATATATCGTTGACGGTGGCCAGACGCTGCGTGTCAGTCCCTACCACCCCAAGCAGGTGCTGCAGATGTCGGAGATGGACACGGCACTGAAGGAAACGCAGACGCGCTTCTATGCTTTGGACATGCGACCCGCCGGGGAAAATGCGGAAGGCGGTTTACCCGCCTTCTCCGTCGACGACGGCTTCAATATCCTGAACCTCCGTGTCAAAGAAGCCGACAAGGACCAGTCGCTGCAGGGTATTGCATCGACCTACGACCCTGTGGACCAGATTATTCGCGACGGCATCTACGAGGGTGGCCGCAAAGTCATCTCGTTCGCTGGCGTTCTGCAGTACGGTATCTTCCCATTGCCCGAAATCCTGCAGCTGGCTCAGAAGTATGGTGCCGAGGAGATGCGCCGGCCAGTGGAGATAGAACTGGCGTGCAACCTCGCTCCAGACGGTGCGAGTGGTGACTTCTACCTGCTTCAGATCCGGCCTATCGTCGACTCCAAGCAGGTGTTGGACGAGGACCTGGCAGTCATTCCCGACGAGCAGTGTCTGCTGCGTTCGCATAACTCATTAGGTCACGGCATCTCCGAGGATGTCGTTGATGTGGTGTATGTCAAGGCCGGCGACGACTTCACGGCGGTGAACAATCCGCAGATAGCCGCCGAGATAGAGGAGATCAACCGCCGCTTCCTCGATGCCGACAAGAACTACGTGCTCATCGGTCCCGGACGCTGGGGCTCCAGCGACTACTGGTTAGGCATCCCCGTCAAGTGGCCGCATATCTCTGCCGCCCGCGTCATTGTCGAGGCCGGTCTGAAGAACTATCACGTCGACCCCTCACAGGGTACGCACTTCTTCCAGAACCTGACTTCGTTTGGTGTGGGTTACTTCACGGTCAATACCTATACTGGCGACGGTGTGCTGCAGACGGCCATTCTCGACCAGATGCCCGCCGTCGAGGAGACCCAGTTTGTGCGCCACGTGCGTTTCGACCGTCCGCTGAAGATCATGATGGATGGTAAAAAGCAGCACGGAGTGGTGCTGCTGCCGCAATAACTATGAACTAAGAACTGTGAACTATATAGAACTATGAAAACGAGAGCCTTTCTGACTATGATTCTTTTGCTCCTGCTGTTTACGGCAGCACGGGCAGCCAATGACGAACCCGCATACAAGGATTCGCAGGAGTACCTGACACTGCGCGACTCCATGCACCGCGCCTTTAACGACGGTGACAGTGTGCGCTTTGAGAAGGCAGTCTATGACCTCGAGCGCTATCTGCTGACACAGGGCGATCTGCATGCCTACTATACCCAGCGCTGCAACGAGATTGTGTTCCAACTGAACCGCCAGCACGTGTTCGAAGCCTACAGACTGGCCACCCAGCTCTCCAAGGAACTCGCGGAGAAGAAGCTTGATAAGGAGATGTATATGGCTGTGAACATGATGGGCCATATCTACCGTTACAGCGGCAACAAGGAGAGTGCTAAACGCTGCTTCTGGGAGGTGATACGCCGCATGGAACAGGAAGGCTATACCGAGAGCCTGCCACCCATCTACATGAATCTGGTGAATATTGTCATCGACGAGAATCCACAGGAGGCACTACGACTCATCGACCAGGCACTGTCCATTGCCCATGAGTCGTCGCCCGAGCGTGTGTTCGACATCGAGACGCGCCGCACGCTGGCCTACTACCTGATGGGCGACATCCCCCATTTCCTCGAAGGCTACAAATCCTATAAGGAAGGCGTTTCCCAAGGTCTCTCGTCGGTTCATGGCCGTCGACTCGACACCTACTATCTGGCTCAGCAGGGACAAATCGACGAGGCCATCAAGATGGCTTCTGCAAGCGAGGACGATCCCTATGAGACGATGGCCGACATCTACTCCGATGCCGGCAGATGGCAGGAAGCCTATGAAGCCCTGAAGAAAGGTGCTGCCGAGAGCGACTCCATCAACAGCGTCATCCTGTCGGCCTCGATGGAAGGCATCCAGAACGAGCTGAAAGTCTACGAGGCTGAGCGCCGCATGGACCGTATGTGGTTCTATGGTCTGATAGGCATCTCACTCTTGCTGTTGCTGCTGGTGGTAGCCCTGGTATACATCGTGCAAAGCCGTCGCCGCCATTTGCGTGAGATTCAGAAAGCCTACCGCCGTGTGCTGGAAGCCGACCGCGTCAAGACCGACTTCATCCAGAATGTCAGCCACGAGGTGCGCACGCCCCTGAACATCATTAGCGGTTTTGCCCAGGTACTCGCCACTCCCGACAGCGAGGTGTCGAAGGAAGACCGTCACAACATTGCCAGTGCCATGATTCACAATACCCACCTCATTACGACGATGATTGACGAAGTGCTCGAACTGTCGAATGACAGTTTTGGCGAGGACGGCGACAAAGAGAGTTCTGTTAAGTGCAACGACGCCCTGCAGCGCGTGGTGACCGATTTTCTGCAGAAGGACGATGTACCGGACGGTGTGCTGACCGTCGAGAGCAAGGCATCAGGCAACCTCAGCCTGCCGTATAGTGGTGGACAGCTGCGCCGCATCCTGACACCCCTGTTGGACAATGCCTACAAGAACCTGCCGCCGACAGACGGCCATATCATCTTGCGTGCCCACACCACGGCCGTACAACTTGTCGTGACCGTTGAGGACAACGGCAAGGGCGTACCCGCCAATGAGGCAGAGCACATCTTCGAACGCTTCGTCAAGCTTGACACCTTCAAGCAGGGACTGGGCTTAGGCCTCTCGTTCAGCCGCACCGTAGCCCGTCGTCTTGGCGGTGACGTGCGCCTCGATACCTCATACGAAGGTCCAGGCGCACGTTTTGAGGTCACATTGCCACTATGATTTATTTCTCCACGCCTTCGGTCAGCAGGTCGACGAGACCCTTATCCTTGAAGTCGTGCTTCTGCTGGTCCCAGAAACCGAAGTCGGCATCATAGCACCAGGTGGTCCAGGCGATGTTGTTCTCCTTGAACACGGTCAGCATGTCCTTCGTCCACTTGTAGGCCAGCTCGCGGTCGACGGGCTCGTAGACACCCCATTCGCCACAGAACAGCTGCAGGCCGTACTTGTTGGCTGCCTCGATGGCGTCCTTGAAGTCGGCACGGATGTGGTCGATGTTCCACTCTTCCTTGGTATAGGGCTCCAGGTCTTTCTTGATGGAATCGGGAGCGGCCTCGAAGTCTTCCTTCGATACGAGGATGCCGGGATAGTTCACCTTACCCGTGTAGCTGGCCAGTGGTGTCCACCAGGCTTTGTAATGGGTCAGCAGCATGGGGTTGTAGTAGTGGAAGGAGAGGATGATGTTCTTGTCGTTCTCGGGAACCTTCAGGTACTTGATGGTGCCGTAGCTCTGCCACAGGTTCGAACCGATGACGAGTGTGCGCTGGGGCTCACGCTCACGCAGGGCTTTGTGAACCTTGGCGATGAGGGCGTTCCACTGCTCGTGATCGTCGGCAACGGGCTCGTTCATGAATTCGTAGGCCACGGAGTCGTTGCTGTAGCCTTTCAGCTCGTCGCTCAGCTGGTACCACATGTTGATGAGGTCCTGCTGGGCTTTCTCAGAGGTAAACAGGGTGTTAGCCTCCTTGTCGCCCTCGTTGACTGCATTGAAGTAGTGCGAGCGGATGATGTGCAGGTCGACGATGACACGCAGGTGGTGCTTCAGGGCCCAGTTGATGGCGTTGTTCATCAGTGTCCAGCCTTCGGGGAGCTTGTTGCCCTCCTCGTCCCAGAACTGTACCTCGTCGATGGGCAGACGCACAAAGTCGAAGCCCAGGGAGTCGAGACGGGCGAAGTCGTCCTCCTGGATGTGCTTGTCGCGGGCCTCGCCGCGCTCCTCGCTCTGTGACAGCCAATGGCTGACGTTAGTACCACGCTGAATGCGGAAGTCATTCACCTCGTTTACTGTCTCACTCTTCTTGGTGCAGGCGGTCATTGCCAGCATCGTCATGGCGATTGTTGCCATAGATAATAAAATTTTTTTCATAGGTTTTTAATTTTGAACAATATGTTTTTTTTAAACGATAACCTTAACGATAACCTTAACTATGAACTCATTGCCCTCCCAGTCTTGAAAAGTATTCGATGATGTCGTCCCACGTCTTGAACGTGTCGGAGCCGTACTCTAAGAGTGTAGCCATGTAGTCGTCATCGTCTCTCTCGCTCTGACCTCTTACCTCTGACCTCTTACCTCTTATCAGGTAGTCGCCGTACAGTAGGTCGCGGCGGTGGGTGAAAATGGTGTGACGCCAGGCCGGTACGTTGATGTACTGTTCGAGCCACGACGTTGTTGAGGTATAGTCTTCGGGCGGACAGACGAAGTACACCTGGTAGTGTTCTATCAGCAGGCGTACCGCTTTCTGGGCCGATGCTGCCGGTAGGCATTTCTCACTCTTGGCTCTTAGCGTCTCTATACCTATATATATTATAGGACGCTGGCGCTGCTGCTGCCGGTCGTCAATCCAGCGGATGACAGGCACCACCGAGTGCATGAAGCTCTGGTCGTTCATGCGGTGCTCACCGTGGAAGTGGGTGGCCAGCGGATAGTGCTCGCTGAACATGGCGAAGGTGTCCACTACGTCGTCCTCGTCGCCAAAGAGTCCGTAGACGCGCTGGCGGTCGTCATCGGTCATCCCTTCGAAGCGCTGTTCCGACACTTCGCGGTATTCCTTGACCATGGCCTTGTCGACGTAGAACTCCTGCACGCCGTCTAAACGCGGATTCTGGAACTGCTGAGTACCGGTCATGCCGTGGGCCTTCATGGTTTCGGCAATCTCCAGGGCAGCATTCACACAGATGCGGTCGTAGCCGCGCAGCTGTTCGGTGTACATGCCGCCCATCGACGTACCGATAATCAGGGCAGGCTGCTCCTGCTTGCAGATGTCGTGCAACAATGCCAGGGCTTCGTGGGGGTGTACCGGCAGGTCGGGGGCTACCACCTTGGCGTTGGGCAACACCGTGCGCAGACGGGTTACCGTGCCACTCTGACCACTGCTGCCAAAGCCGTGAACGTAGAGCACCGTCTTGCCGCTCATCAGGTCTGGAAACTGTTTAACGTAAGGATTTTCTGTCATCATGCTGCAAAGGTATAAAAAAAAAATGATAATTGATAATTGATAATTGATAATTTGCTACCGCACGCAAAAATAATTCCTAATTCCTAATTTTTTCGTAACTTTCACTCTGGTGAAGATACTTTGCTCGAAAAAGCTCAAATAAATTTGGCTTTTTCCTCGCTTTTTCGTATCTTTGCAGCATCAAAACCGCAAAAACGATGAAGAAACTACTATTGCTTGCCTGTGTGATGCTGTCTGTAGTGGCTGCTTCCGCACAAACCACTCTGCGTAATCCCATCATTCCAGGCTATCATCCCGACCCCTCTGTATGCCGTGTGGGCAACGACTTCTATCTGGTGAACTCGTCGTTCCAGTATTTCCCCGGCGTACCCATCTACCACTCTACCGACTTGGTGAACTGGACATTGATTGGCAATGTGCTCGACCGCGAGGGACAGCTGCCACTACGGGGTGCTACGTCGTGGCTGGGTATCTATGCACCGACTATCCGTTATCATGAGGGTACTTATTACATGATTACCACCAATGTGGGTAATGGCGGCAACTTCATGGTGACGGCCAAGGACCCGCGAGGACCGTGGAGCGCACCGATGTGGCTCGAACAGCAGGGCATCGACCCGTCGCTGTGGTTTGAGGATGGCAAGTGTTACATGATGTCGAATCCAGACAATACCATCATGCTCTGCGAGATAGACCCTGCTACCGGAAAACAGTTGACGGAGAGCAAACCGCTGTGGCAGGGTACGGGAGGCCGCTATCCTGAGGGACCGCATATCTACAAGAAGGACGGCTGGTACTATCTGCTCATCAGCGAGGGTGGTACCGAACTGGCTCACCACCTGACCATTGCCCGCAGTCGCAATATCTATGGTCCTTACGAGGCCAATCCTGCCAACCCCATTCTTACCAACTGCTGCATGGCTGGACAGTACATGCAGATTCAGGGTACGGGTCACGGCGACTTTGTGCAGGCTGCCGACGGCTCGTGGTGGATTGTCTTCCTGGCCTACCGCAACTTCGGCGGCTCCTACCACCACATCGGTCGCGAGACCTGTCTGGCTCCCGTGGAGTGGCCTGCCGGACAGTGGCCTGTCGTCAATGGCGGCAATCCCATCGACACCCTCATGCAGGTGAAGACGATGGCGCCACAAAAAATGAAAAAGGGAATGGTGAAAAGTGACAGCTTCCTCTCTCCCGAATGGGTCTATATCCAGAACCCGCTGCCCGGAAACTACAGTATGGTCAACGACTATCTGAAGCTGACGTCACACGGTACGCTGTACGACAACCAGCAGCCTACCTTCTTGGGACGCCGTCAGGAGAGTCCCAATATGCTGGTAGAGACCGAGGTGCTGTTGCATGCACCTGCCAGTGCTACCTACGGTCTGGCCGTCTATCAGATTAACGACGGCTATCTGCGCCTCTATGCCAATACGGAGGGGGTGCGCGTCGACTACCGCATGAAGTCGGCTGCTGCCGTTCACCAGTCTGCCGACTGGCCTGCCGGCAAGGTTCCCGAAAAGGTACGGCTGCGCATCACCAGCAATGGAGAGTGGTACTATTTCTCGTATGCTGCCGACGGCGACAACGACTATCATAGCCTTGGCGCCTTGGAGTGTCCGCTGGTCAGCACCGAGATGGTGGGTGGCTTTACGGGCGTCATCCTTGGCATGTATGCCGAGTGCAGCGACGGTGAGAGCTTTGGCGAGTTCTCCTGGTTCAAGTACGAAGAACAATAACTTCTATAACTTCGAAACATCTTATTTATTTTATATTAATCATTAAACATTAAACTATTATGAAAAAGTATTTAGCAGAAATGGTGGGCACTATGGTGCTCGTACTCATGGGTTGCGGCGTAGCCGTCAGTCTTGGTTGTGATCCCGTCAACAACATCCCTGCAGTGGTAGGAACGGCTTTGGCCTTCGGTCTGGCTGTCGTCGCTATGGCCTATACCATCGGTGGTATCTCAGGTTGCCACATCAATCCGGCTATCACACTCGGCTGTATCCTCGCCGGACGTATGGATGCCAAGGAAGGTCTGATGTATATCATCTTCCAGTGCATTGGTGCCTTCATCGGCTCAGCCCTGCTCTTTGTGCTCACTCAGAATGTTCCCGGACTTGACGGTACGGGTGCCAACGACCTGCAGGCTAACGTCTCGATGATGGGTGGTCTGCTCGCTGAGGTGATCTTCACCTGCGTATTCGTACTCGTCGTACTTGGTGCTACCGCCAAGACCAACGGTGCTACCAACAACTTCGCAGGACTGGCTATCGGTCTGAGCCTCGTATTGGTACACCTGGTATGTATCCGCTATACCGGCACCAGCGTGAACCCCGCCCGTTCACTGGCTCCCGCCATCTTCCAGGGTGGTACCGCCCTTGCTAACCTCTGGATCTTCATCGTAGGTCCCTTCGTAGGCGGTGCTTTGGCTGCTGGTATCTGGAAGATGATTGACGTCGAGAAAAAGTAATTCTATTTGTAATACGGACTTTGCAAAGAAACAGATAAAAGTGAAGAGTGAAGAGAGAAGAGTGAAGAATTTGCTATCGCAGGCAAAATAATTCTCAATTCTCAATTCTCAATTCTCAATTATTTCGTATCTTTGCAGACGGAAATTGAAATCGAACAATAAATAGTAATTGTCAAATTGTAAAATTATTATGGTAAACTACAAAGATTTGGGTCTTGTTAATACCCGCGAGATGTTCAAGAGAGCAGTAGCCGGTGGCTATGCTATCCCCGCTTTCAACTTCAATACTATGGAGCAGATGCAGGCCATCGTCATGGCTGCCGTAGAGACTAAGTCTCCCGTCATCATGCAGGTGTCGAAGGGTGCCCGTAACTATGCTAACGCTACCATTCTGCGCTACATGGCAGAGGGTGCTGTGGCTTATGCCAAGGAGCTGGGCTGTGAGCATCCCGAGATTGTGCTGCACCTCGACCACGGTGACAGCTTCGAGCTGTGTAAGGACTGTATCGACATGGGCTTCTCAAGCGTGATGATCGACGGTTCTTCTCTGCCCTATGAGGAGAATATCGCCCTCGCCAAGAAGGTTGTTGACTACGCTCACCAGTTCGACGTAACCGTTGAGGCTGAGCTGGGTGTGCTCGCTGGCGTTGAGGACGAGGTGGTTGCTGCTGAGAGCCATTATACCAAGCCCGAGGAGGTTATCGACTTCGCTACCCGTACAGGTTGCGACTCGCTGGCTATCTCTATCGGTACTTCACACGGTGCTCATAAGTTCACTCCCGAGCAGTGCACACTGGTGAACGGCGTACTCGTTCCGCCTCCCTTGGCATTCGACGTGCTGCATGAGATTGAGAAGAAGCTCCCCGGATTCCCCATCGTACTCCACGGCTCTTCTTCAGTTCCTATGGACGAGGTCAACACCATCAACCAGTTCGGTGGTCACCTGGAGGCCGCTATCGGTATTCCCGAGGAGCAGCTGCGTGAGGCTTCGAAGAGCGCTGTCTGCAAGATCAACATCGACTCCGACTCTCGTCTGGCCATGACTGCTGCTATCCGCAAGCACTTGGCTGAGCATCCTGGAGACTTCGATCCTCGTCAGTATCTGAAGCCCGCTCGTGAGAACATGAAGAAGATGTACATCCACAAGATTGTGAATGTGCTCGGTTCTGACGGTAAGTTGGCGATTAAGTGAGCGGAAAGCTGAGCTTGCTCACGCTTTCCCGAGCGTGAGCCAACTCGACGAAGTCAAACTTGCTCAGTAAAGAATTACAACAATGAAGGCAATTCGAACAGACGGTTGCTGTTCGAGCCTTTAATGAGAATTGTGAAATGCTGCGGTTGCTGAATGGCAATCGCAGCTTTTACTTCCTCTACATCGTGGAATTTGCGGAAAGTCGTAGCAGAATTGGCGGCGATGGCTTGTTTCTCAAATTCCAGACCGACCAGCCATACCTCTTCAAATCCGGCGGTCTGTAACATGCTGATGACGCGGCGATGCTCCTCATCTGAAACGTCGCCCAGTTCACCCATTTGTCCAATGATGGCCATCTTGTGAGGCATCTGCATGAGACGGAAGTTGTCGATGGCAGCGGCCATGCTCGTCGGATTGGCATTGTAGGCATCGACGACGAGACTGTTCGTGGCTGTCTTGGTCAGCTGTGAACGGTTGTTGGTGGGCACGTAGTTGGACAGGGCGTGATTGATAGCCTCAAAGGGAATGTTGTTGACGTAGCCGACGATGATGGCTGCCAGCATATTGTCCAGATTATAGGCTCCGATAAGGTTGGTCTGCACCTCCATCCATTCGCTCACATAGCCGGCATCGTGGTCCTGTTCTCGCCAGCGGAAGGTGAGGTAGGGGGCACATGAAACGACTTCACCGCGGATAAGGATGTTCTCGTTGTCGCTCTGACCGTAGTAGTAAACGTCAGGGGTTTGGCTATTAGCTGTTAGCTTTTGCCTTTGGGCCAGCATTTGCATGAGGTGCTCGTTGTCACGGTTGACGAAGAGCGGATGGTCGTGGCTGATGAGGAAGTCGTAAAGCTCGCCCTTGGTCTTGCAAACGCCCTCAAAAGAACCGAAACCCTGCAGATGGGCTCGGCCTACGTTGGTGATCAGCCCACAGTTGGGTTCTGCCGTCTCGACCAGAGTCTTGATGTCACCAGGATGCGAGGCCCCCATCTCTACGACGGCAATATCCACCTGGTCGTCCAGTCGGAACAAGGTCTTAGGTACACCGACATCGTTGTTGAAGTTGCCCTCGGTAGCCATCACGCTGTAGCATTCAGCCAATACAGCACGGATGAGTTCCTTGGTCGTCGTCTTGCCGTTGGTACCGGTAATGCCGACCATGGGGATGTCGAACTGGCGGCGGTGTTCGCGGGCCAGGTCCTTGAAGGTCTGCAGACAGTCGTCGACGAGGATAAGGCGTTGCTCTAGAGATTCTAGAGATTCTAGATTATCTAGATGTTCTAGATTCTCTAGTACCTCCTTTTCGTCGATGATGGCGTAGGCACAGCCCTTTTCGAGGGCTGCCACAGCAAACTGGTTGCCATCGAACGAGGCACCTTTCAGTGCCAGAAAAATGCTGCCCTCAGGACAGTTGCGCGAATCGGTCGTAATGACGGGATGCGCCTGATATAACTGGTAGAGTTCTTTGATGTCCATGGTGATGACTATGCTTGGAATAATGGTGATGACTTATAGCTTGACATCGGCCAGAATCTTCTGAGTGGCACCAGTCATCTGTTTGACGAAGGCACCCGACTGCTGGCCGGCGGTAGTCATTGTCTGCGGGTCGTCGAGGAAGCACTGCATGATGCGGCGGAAGTCGTCGGCATTGCTGATTTCCAGTCCACCGCCACAGGCCTTGAGACCCTGAGCCTCCTGGAAGCGCTGGTTGTTGGGACCGAAGATGACGGGAACGCCCCAGACGGCAGCCTCGAGGGTGTTGTGGATACCTACGCCGAAACCGCCACCCACATAGGTGACATCGGCATAATGGTAGATGCTGGAGAGCAGGCCGAAGCAGTCGATGATGAGAGCCTCACCCCCAGCCCCTCTCCAAGGGGCGAGGGGAGTAGAATGCTCCAGACTCGTATATCTTGTGACATGCCAACCTTCAAGTTTTTCCTCTATCTGCTGCAAATGCTCCTCATTAATGACATGAGGTGCTATGATGAGTGCCCAGTCACGATGTTCATTGAAGTAGCTGATGAAAATATCTTCGTCAGGCGGCCAGCTACTGCCGGCAATGAATACTTTGGGCTTGTTGGTATCACTATTCCCATCGTCCTTAAAGTTCCCCTCGCCCCTTGGAGAGGGGTTAGGGGTGAGGCTTATAGGCAACTGTTTGGCAGCAGCCTTGATTTGCAGCACACGGTCGAAACGGGTATCGCCGACAACGGTGACATTGTGGATGCCTATCTTGCCCAGCAACTCACGGCTGATGTCGTTCTGCACGTAGAAGTGGGTGAAGCATTTCAGCACACGGCTGTACTGCCGGCCATACCAGCGGAAAAACACTTGTCCGGGACGGAAAATGCTGCTGACACTATAGACGGGTATGTTACGGTGCTTCAGGATGTGCAGGTAGTTGTACCAGAACTCATACTTGATAAAGAACGCCATAACGGGTCGTACGGTACGCAGGAAGCGGCGGGCATTGGTGATGGTGTCCAGCGGCAGGTAGCAGATGATATCGGCCCCCTCGTAGTTCTTGCGCACCTCGTAGCCAGATGGCGAGAAGAAGGTGAGCAGAATCTTGTACTCGGGGTGGTCGCGGCGCAACTGCTCCATGAGCGGACGCCCCTGCTCGAACTCACCCAATGAGGCGGCGTGGAACCACACATACTGTGCTGCTGGGTCCACCTTCTCGCGTAAGATACGGATGGCATCGCGTTCACCACGCCACATCTTACGCACTTTCTCGTTGAAAAGGCTGTAAATGATGACGCCTAGTTGGTAGAGATAGATAATGAGATTGTACATTAATGCGGTAGCAAATTATTCACTTTTCACTCTTCACTCTTACCTCAATATTTCTATGGCACGCTGCATACGGGCAATCGTCTCTTCCTTGCCGAGGAAGGCAGAGATGTCGAACATACCGGGACCCTTGCCCTCGCCAACCAGAGTCAGGCGCCAGGCATTCATAATGTTGCCCAGCTTATACTCCTTCTGCTCTATCCAGGCATGGACGATGCGCTCCTGGTTCTCCAAAGAGAAGTCGTCGATGTCCTGCAAGACGGTCATCAGTTCTGAAAGCTGCTGCGCACTACCCGTTTCGCCGGTCTCAGCATTGGGTGTCTTCCAGCGCTTCTTTACCGTCTTCTCGTCGTACTCCGTGGGTGCCACGAAGAAGAACGAGCACAGTGGCCACAACTCGTGGACGAAGCTGACACGGTCCTTCATCATTGCCGTTACTTGCAGGATGCGCTCTGAGGTCTCGTTAGGACAGTGCTCCTTGACGATGGGCTCAAAGAGGGCGGCAATCTCCTCATTGGACTTCTTCAGGATATACTCGTGGTTGAACCAAACAGCCTTCTCGTAGGCAAACTTAGCACCAGCCTTCGAGCACTTGCTGATATCGAACAGCGGCACCAGTTCGTCGAGCGTAAACAGCTCCTCCTCACCGCCGGGATTCCAACCTAATAGTGCGAGGAAGTTGATGACGGCCTCGGGGAAGTAGCCATCCTCACGGTAGCCACGACTGGTCTCACCCGTTTTGGGGTCAGTCCAGCGCAGGGGGAACACGGGGAATCCCAGACGGTCGCCGTCACGCTTCGACAGTTTGCCCTTGCCATCGGGCTTGAGCAACAGCGGCAGGTGTGCAAACTGCGGCATGGTGTCCTCCCAGCCAAAGGCCTGGTACAGCATGACGTGCAGGGGGGCACTGGGCAGCCACTCCTCGCCGCGAATGACGTGTGAAATCTCCATCAGGTGGTCGTCTACAATGTTGGCCAGATGATAGGTGGGCAGTTCGTCGGCACTCTTGTAGAGCACCTTGTCGTCGCAGATGTCGCTCTTGACGCGCACCTCACCACGAATCAGGTCGTTAACCAGAATCTCCTGACCTGCCTCCACCTTGAAACGGACAACGTATTGACTGCCTGAAGCAATCAATCGCTCGACCTCTTCCTTTGGAAGGGTCAGCGAGTTGCGCATCTGGCTACGGGTGTGACAGTCGTACTGGAAGTTCTGGATCTCGGCACGTTTCTGCTCCAGTTCCTGCGGCGTGTCGAAGGCAATGTATGCTTTATCGTTGTCCAGCAACTGCTTCACGTACCTCTTATATATATCGCGGCGCTCGCTCTGACGGTAGGGGCCTTTGTCGCCACCAAACGATACACCTTCGTCAAACTGGATGCCCAGCCATTTGAAACTTTCGATGATATACTCTTCGGCGCCGGGTACGAAACGCGTACTGTCGGTGTCCTCGATGCGGAACACTAAGTCGCCGCCATGCTGGCGTGCAAACAGGTAATTATACAGTGCGGTACGAACGCCGCCAATATGCAAAGCCCCTGTGGGACTGGGTGCAAAACGCACCCTCACTCTTCTTTCTGACATAGTTTTCTGTAAATTTGGCTACAAAGGTAATAAAAAAAATAGGAATTAGGAATTAGGAATTAGGAATTATTTTACTGCGGAAGCAAATTTTTCACTTTTCACTCTTCACTTTTCACTTTATTTCGTATCTTTTCGCTTTGCGAGAAGGTACTTTCGCTCGACAATAAAAATAAAAAATTGTTTTTTTGTTTTGTATTGTTCTCGCTTATTCGTATCTTTGCAGGCAAAATAGAACGAGAAATGAGCAATTTAAACCTTAAAGAGAGCTTTTCGTGGCGCAGCATCCTGTTGAAGCTGGCTCTGGTTATTGTCACCGTGACCATCGTCGTATGGTCGATGCCTCACGACAGTACCACTTCCCTGCACATTGAACAGGGACGTCCATGGAAGTATGCCGATTTTACGGCACCCTTCGATTTCCCCGTCTATAAGTCGGATGCCGTCATTCATCAGGAGCGTGATAGCCTGTTGAAACTCTACGAACCTTATTACCGCTATAAGGATGAGGTCGAAGGCAATATGGTTCGCAAGTTCCTGCAGGATTATGCTGACGGAATACCCGATGTGGACAATGTGTTCCTGACGGTCATCGCCAACCGCCTGCATAGCCTTTATCAGCAGGGTGTTATGGAAGCCAAGGAGTACGACGAGCTACGTGCCGATACGTCGTGCATGATAAGCGTTGTCAGCAAGAAGACTGCTGTCAGCGTCAGTATCATGGAGGTCTATTCGCCCAAGACGGCCTATGAGCAACTCTTTGAGGATGAGAAACTGGCTGCCCAGCGTCCGCTGTTGCAGAAGTGCAACCTGAATAACTATATCGTTCCCAATTTGGTCTATGACCGTGAACGTAGCGAGACCAGCCGTAGCGAACTGCTGGCCAGCGTGCCACTGGCTACCGGACTGGTGGTGAAGGGACAGAAAATCATAGGACGTGGCGAAATCGTGACCGACAAGACCTACCGTATCATCGAGTCGTTCAAGCGTGAGAGCGACCGTCGACGCCAGGAATCGCAGAACCAGATACCGCTGTTGGGGCAGATTCTCTACATCACCATCCTCATGGTATGCTTCACGGTCTATATCAGCCTCTACCGCAAGGACTATTTCGACAAGCCGCGCAGTCTGGCCATGCTCTATGCCTTCATCGTCATCTTTGCCCTGCTCACGGCACTCTTTGTGCGCAACACCTTCGTGCATGTGTACATCTTACCCTACGCCATGGTACCCATCTTCATCCGTGTGTTCATGGACTCCCGAACGGCATTCATGACTCATGTTACCATGATTAGCATCTGTGCCATCATGTTGCAGCATCCCTTTGAGTTTGTCGTTGTGGAAATGGTGGCTGGTCTAGTGGCTATCAGTTCCCTGCGTGAACTGTCGCAGCGATCTCAGCTGTTCAAGACGGCCATTGTCGTCACCATTAGCGCCATGGCGGTCAATCTGGCTTTCGACCTGATGGAGATTACCGCCCTCTCTCAGCTTGACTTTGCCGACTACAACTATCTCATCGTCAATGGCGTGACGTTGCTGTTCGCCTATCCGTTGCTCTACATTATCGAGAAAGCCTTCGGATTCATTAGCGACATCACCCTCATTGAACTCTCAAATACCAACAACGAGCTGTTGCGGCGTATGAGTGAGGTGGCTCCAGGTACCTTCAATCACTCCATTCAGGTGGCCAACCTGGCCGGTGAGATAGCCAACAAGATAGATGCAGAGGCACAGCTGGTACGTACTGGTGCCTTGTACCACGATATCGGCAAACTGTCGAACCCCATCTACTTCACTGAGAATCAGTCGGGCATCGACCCCCACGCCATGCTTAGCGACATTGAGTCGGCGCAGGTGATAGTCAGCCACGTCACTGAAGGCGTAAAAATGGCTGATAAGCAGAACCTGCCGAAGGTTATCCGCGACTTCATAGCGACCCACCACGGACAGGGTAAGGCCAAATACTTCTACATCCGTTATAAGAACGAACATCCCAACGAATTTGTCGACGAGCTGCTGTTCACCTATCCTGGTCCCAATCCGTTTACCCGTGAACAGGCCATTCTGATGATGGCCGACTCCGTTGAGGCCGCCTCGCGTTCATTGCCAGACTATACCGAGCAGAGCATCCGCCAACTGGTTGAGAAGATTATCGACTCGCAAGTGGCCGAAGGTTACTTCCGCGAGTGTCCCATCACTTTCCGCGACATCCAGTATGCCAAGACGGTACTCATCGAAAAGCTGAAGACCATTTATCATACGCGCATCAGTTATCCGGACGAGAAGAAGTAGCCTCTTGTTCCGCTCCTTGGGTGGATGAGCGTTGAGTGACAAATAAACACTAAAAACATGCACATTTTCGCACATTTGTGCAGAAAGTGTGCTGTTTTTAGTTAATATACCTTAAAAGGAATTGCACTCTTGTTGCTGTTTTGTGCAAAAGTAATACCTTTGCACCCGATTTTAACAAAAATTGTTTAAAGGATAATGAAAAAGTTTATTTTGTCGCTGATTGTTTTTACGACGGCAGCAGCTTCAGCTTTTGCTGGAGGCATCTTAACCAACACGAACCAGAGTATTTTGTTTCTGAAGAACCCTGCACGCGATGCAGCCATCGGACTGGACGGTGTCTACTCCAATCCTGCTGGCGTGGCGTTCATGAACGAAGGCTTCCACATCGCCTTCAACTGGCAGTATGCTCACCAGACGCGTACCATCACTTCTACCAATCCTGTCTTTGCATTGGGCAAGAAGAACAACGGACAGAGCGTCAAGGAGTTCGAGGGTGTGGCTGACGCCCCTATCATTCCCTCCCTGCAGGCCGCCTATAACACTGGCAACTGGAGCATCCAGGCAAACATCTCCGTCCCAGGCGGTGGCGGTGCCTGTGAGTTCGGCGACGGTCTCGGCTCCTTCGAGAGCGTTGTAGGTAGCATTGCCAACCAGTTGCAGCCCCTGGGTGCACAGGGCTACGACATGGACGGTTTTATGCGCGGACGTCAGTATTATTTCGGCTTCCAGTTTGGTGCAGCCTATAAGATTGACCCACACCTGTCGGTCTATGGTGGCTTGCGTTTGCTCTACGGCGATGCTACCTATAAGGCCAAGATCAGTAACATCCAGGTGAAGACCGAGGGCGGATACGTCGACTTTGCCGACTTCCTGCAGGGTGCCGCCACTACCGTCAACAACGGTCTCGACCTGGTGAATGCCGCTATTGCCCAGTACGAGACCATGGGTGCTCCAGTTCCAGCCGAACTGACCGCCAAGCAGGTTCAGTTAGAAGGTACGCGCCATAATCTGAACAATCTGCAGAAGTACGCCCAGGGAGTTAACCTGCTGTGTAACCAGACCAGTCTGGGACTGGCTCCCATTATCGGTGTCGACTATAAGACGGGCCGTTTCAACTTTGCTGCCAAGTATGAGTTCAAGACGCAGGTACGCATGAAGAATGAATCGACCGTCAACGAAGCCAGCGAGATTGCCGCCGTCAACAAGTTCCGCGACGGCGAGGAAGTCAATGAGGACGTTCCCGCACTGCTCACCATCGGTGCCCAGTGGAGTCCCATCGACGATGTGCGCGTCAATCTGGGCTGGCATCACTATTTCGACAAGCAGGCCGACTGGTATAACAACACGCAGGACCTGCTCGACCACAACAGCAACGAGTTCCTGGTTGGTGCCGAGTGGGACGTCACCGACCGCCTGAACGTCTCTTGTGGTGGTCAGCTGACACGCTACGGACTCACTGACCAATACATGAATGATATGTCATTTGTCGTCAATAGCTACAGCATGGGCCTTGGCTTCAGCTACAAGGTGCAGCCCAATGTCACCCTCTCTGCTGCCTACTTCCAGACCATGTACGACAAGTATCACCGCAATGATTACCCTGCTGAGGGCGTCAGCGACACCTTCACCCGCACTAACCGCGTGCTCGGCATCGGCTGTCAGGTGGACTTTTAAGAGTTCATAGTTTAGAGCCGGCTAACGCTGGTATCAGAAATTCACGCCGATGGTGGCAAACAGGGAACCTGTTCGCGTGGTGTCGAAGTTGTCGTGGCCGATGTTGGCCAGTCCGAAGTCGTAACCCACCTCAGCATACAGGTAATTGAACTGCAGACCGCAGCCCACCCTGATGCCGCCATCGAAGCGTTTGAAGCCTTCGTCGCCAAACGAGCTGAAGGCGTGGCGGTTGCCGAAGTCCTTGATCTTACCGTCGATGCCCACAGCCAGATAGCCGCCAAGGAACGGCTGTATGCTCAGCATGTTGTCGACGAAAACCTGATACTTCAGCACCAGTGGCATCTCCAGATAGTTCAAGCTGTAGGTGAACTTCGCACCGTCAACATGACCAGTGCCGCCCTTCTCTACATACGACAGTCCTGTCTCAAAATAAATCGGTGTGAGTGGAGCAACCTGCAGGCCGATGGCAGCTCCGACGTTCAGACCGGTGCGCATCGAGCCGCCGTCCAAATAGGGATCGTCGGAGTTCACCGTCGAGAATGCCGCACCGATGCGCACACCGTAATAGACGTCGGTAGGCACCCTGCGGTAGCTGGGAGCTGTCTGGCGGGCTGGGGCGTAACGTGGACGCGGCTCCGGATGGCGTCGTCCGTATTGTGCCATTGTCGGCACTGCGAGCAACAAGCTCAGCATGATCATCATCATCTTCTTCATAAGCGTCGTAGTATTTTTATTTGTTCGACGCTGCAAAGATAGCAACAATCAGCCTGCAAATAAAAGGAAATCCCCTAAACCTCCAAAGGAATTTCCCTATAAAGCGATGTCCCTCTTCCGCAAGCACTCCATAAACAAAAGCAGGCACCCCTTCAGTCGAGGAGTGCCTGCTGTCATTGTATTCATCCCTCTCACTTAACCACGACCTTACGGACGGTGCCGTCACTCATCTTGATGATGTTCAGACCGTGCTGCGGAGCAGTAATCTGACGACCGTCGAGGGTGTAGCGGACAGTCTCAGTGGCGTTGTTACTGCTGACGGCGCTGATGCCAGTGGGGTCGTAGTCGGCCACCTTGGCCTTGGCCACGTTGACAACCTTGTTGCTGCTGTCAATCAGAATGGCAAGGACGTAGATCTGGTCATACTGCAGGGCATTCTTCAACTTGGTGTAGGTGGGCATTGATACCGTGTAGCTGACCTCACTGGTCTCACCGGATGTCAGCGTCTGGGCAGGAACCTTGTTGGAGCCGCTGACATACGAGCTGGCAATGGCGACGTCGTTGAAGATGGGGTTAAATGTTGCAGGAGTATCATAGAGATATTTCAGGTCATCAGGTAGACCGGCTTTGGTAATGCCCGTCTGGCTGGCGTAAGCATAGCTGTAGTAGTTAGTCTGATTCCAGCCTGAACCAGTACCTGTCAAGCCGTCGGCCACCAGTACGAACTCCAGCTTATAGGTGCCGTCGAATAGCGGACGAAGGTTGGCTTTGGCGTCCACCTTCGTTTTGTCTTCGTTGAAGTTGCCGCTGACCTGTACCTCAGCTAGTGCGGGAATGGCCAGTTCTTCATTCATATCTTCCAGAATGTCATTGTATGAGCCGTAATAGGGGTCTACCTCTGCGCCGCGATTGATGCGTGCCGATGGAGCACCGCTGAAACTGAGCTTAGCGTATTTGTTGGTGGCAATGTTCATGGCATCGGACGACTGGCCACTATACTGATGGAGTGCTACGCCTGCGAAACGGTCGCCAAAGGCTTCACGCATCTTGGCCATGCCGACATGTCCACGTGGACACCATCCGCAGCCTGTACCGGTGAATTGTTCCACGATGACGGTACGGTCGATGATTTCACTTAACGAATACATCGTGAATGAGGCCGTCTTGTCGGTGGCATTATTCTCGTTACCATTGACCTTAGTAATGGTCAGGGTTTTGTTCTTGATGCATTGCTCTGCTTCTGCAGGAATGATGGCTCCCATGTATCCTGCCGAAAAACCAGGAACAGCGGGTTCAATGGTGGCGTGGAATTCCTGGCTGTCATTGCCGTCAGTAGTGATGATGTAGTCGACGCTGGAAACAGGAGAATAGCCGTTGTTGTTAATGACAAATGCTGCACCGCCAGTCTTGTTAATTTCTCCATAGACGGGACCGAAGTCTAAGGGTGTAACGTCGTTGTCGCCAAAGTCTCCTTCAAGCAGAACTTGCAGGAACAAACTGCCGAAACCTTGTCCGTTCATGTCACTCCAACTAGGGACATTGGTATCTGTTTTAATGATCAGTGTGTTGGGAGCATCGCTGCCTGTTATTAAGATAGGAAACTGATCATCAGAATTAGATATTGCTGATATGGTGAATGAATAGCCGACATAGACACCCGTAGAAGGAATGGTGTAAGGTGTGTTAAGAGGTATATCAATGTTTATATTGCCAAGATCTGACTGTGGGACGTCAACAATATCGATGCAGTTCGTATTGTCAATGGTTGACGGTTTCTTACTGGCAATCCATACCTTGGCGTTTGTGGCATTGGGAGCAACCAAACCAAAGCGGACGGCTTGGATAGTTTTGCCACCAGCTATAACATGATTACCAGGTATGAAGATGGCACAATGATAGGTGTCTTTTGCCTGGACACCCAGCCCACTTAAACTGGTATTGTTAGAAACGTAGCCCCACCAAACCTGATTGGCTCCCGGTTCGATGATGGCACGCTGGGCTCTTGACGAAGCAGTAGCAGACTTGAAGGGTGCCTTCTGGAATGCTTGTGCCTGCATGCTCAGCACACCGACTGTGGCGAGCAAGGTAATAAGGGTAAAAAACTTTTTCATAAGCTAATAATGTTTATTTTGTAATGTGTTTAATTGTTTTTCCGTTGGAAAGTCGGCTAATGGTAAGTCCCTTGTGACCTTCAGCTGCGTGTTGGCCTTGCAGGTTGTAGCTGTCGGTGACAACAGTACCCTGCTGAATATTCTCTATACGAGACGGGTCGGCATAGTTGAAGATGACCGTCACTGCCGGACCGTCGGCAACTTTGGTGCCAAAGGCACTTAGCACCTCAATGGCCAGATGGGCCTTGCAAGTGCCGTAGGTTTCAGGAAACCATTCGCACTGCAAATCGCGCTGTACGCCGGCATTCAGACTACCTTTGGTCGTCATGTATTCTCCTGCTTCACTCCGAGTGATGCAGTTTTCAGGGAAGCAAATCTGGAACATGCCGTTGTCGATGGTCTCGATGTTGTACGACAGTTGAATGGAGGCTGCTGCCGTGGAGGTGTTCTTCACAGACAGTCCTGTGCTGATAAAGTTACCTAAAAAGACATCTTCTGTGAGGTCCTTGACAGTAATGGTTGTTCCGTCAGCCACCACATTGCCGTCCTTGTCGACAAACTGGAAAGTGTTGCTATCCTGTGCCATGGCCCAAGCTGTGGCCAGCAGGAACATGCTAAGCGTAAATAATTTCTTCATAAGCATCATCTTTAATTCTTAATTCTTAATCGGCAATGCCGACAACTCTTAATTCTTAACTCTTAATTCTTAATTTTCTCAACGTGGGCCTTTGCAGCCTGCTGGACTCCTTGGTCATTATAGACGAAGGCGACAATGCTCAGCGTGTTGTAGTCCCACGACAAATCACGTTCCAGCGATTTTTTGACAACCTTTGTCTCGCCCTCCTTGATGCTGAAGTCCTCGCCCCAAGTGCCGTTGACGGCTGTTCGCAGCACGTGGTTGTGCAGATATTTGCTGTTGGCTGTGCCGTCGGGCATGAGTTGCATGGCCTCAATGCGGTCTTCGAGCAGCCAGATTTGTAGCTTGCCGGTTGTATTGCCGTCGGTTCCCATTATTGTCAGGTTGATGTCTATCATGTGACCGTCGTTGTCCATCGTGGCTTCGGCCTCGATGGTCATAGGGGCAGGCTTTGCCAACTCTTCCTTGACGATGGCTGGCCAGTCGGTATAGTTCACGGCACCGTGGCGATTGATGAGTCCTACGGGCTGGTATTCCAGGTGCCAGTGGTTGTAGTATTCGTCGCCAGTGTCGGTGGCCAGACCGGTGAGATTGGCGTTACCATGGAAGCCCAACGGACCACCGTGGATGCCGACGGCAATGAATGCAGAGTCACCATACTCTTCCTCCAGCTGGGCGATGATGTCGGTGGCCTTCGGACAGTTAACGCATCGCTGGCCGGTGAAGTCTTCGAGCAACACGCAGCGCTTGGCGGCAGCCGGTTTCACATAGATGAGCCGGTCGGCCTCGTCGATATGGCTGCAGGAAAATAGATGGAACACGAAAGTGCAAAGGCACAACGTTGTCAACCACGAAGATAAAAACCTTCGTGCCTTTGTGTCTTTGTGTTCAGAAAAAACTCTCATCTCTTATCAATTGTCAATTATCAATTCTCAATCTTCAATTATCTCAGAACGTATAGTTATACGCCAGCGTGAAGCCCTTGCTGGCCGGCACATAGCGACAGACGCCACCCGAACAGTTGTAGCCGGCACGGGTGCGGCCGTAGCCTATCTGTACGCGGTGGGCATTGGCGCTGAACGTCACACCGCCCTGATAATAGTGAATGTGGGTTTCCCCCACATTATACATGTCGCTCGCACTAATCATCCAATGGGGTGCCAGCGACAGCTCCAGCAGTCCGTAGGCCCAGTCGCCCTGGTCGTCGGGAGTGGTCAGATACTGTACCTCACCGCGCAGGGTCACCTTGGGTGAGAACTGATATTTGCCGTCGGCAATGAAGATGTTGCTGTTAACCATACCACCCTCGCCCTCGACGACGGTCTTGTTGTAACGCTGGTTCATGTACATCAGCGTCAGCTTGAAGGCCTGAGACAGTTTGCGCGTCAGCTGCACGTCCAAGTCCTGGTAGTAGGTGACGCCTTCCCAACGGATGTGCGAGAAGTTCACCTTCAGGTTCATGCCGTAGCGGCCGCCAAGAGCTGTCTTGCGCTTGAAGTTATAGCCTGCCTCGGCCTGCCACGCCCATTCGCCGCCGGCTATCTGGGTGGCGTAGGGATAGAGGGCTGCCAAGGCGTAGGTGTGGTCCTGGGTGAATGCTGGCAGATGGTTGATGAACGACGAAGTGCCTATCTGTGAACGGCGACTGCGGAACGACATGTTTTCGCTGCGCTTGCCTTGTACGAGCAGGCTGAGGCCCTTCTTCGAATAGGAACCGGAAAAGAGCACGGCCGTACCGCGGTCGTAGTTGTAGCCGTTGTCGAACGACGGGTCCTGCGTCTTTTGGGCATATTCAGCCAGCAGACTCCACGGACCGGCATTCAGTGTGGTTCGGACATCCCATGCATTGACATACTTGGGCAGGTTCAGCTTGTGCGTGGGGTCCACGAAGATGTCTTCCTCCTTCTCGTATTTGTTCACCCACGAGGCGCCAATCATCCATTCCGTGCCAGCCGTCTGCATGCAGGGAATCCATTCGTTCAGGTGTACCTCGGCATCAGCTCCTGAGACCAGTCCCTTGTTCCACGTCCAGTAGCGGCGCTGGCGACCGGAAAGGGCTTTCAGCGTGATGCCCTTGGTGGGTTTTACCACCAGGCGGCCACCCAATAGCGAGTTGTCGATGCCCAACGAACGTTCCTCGTAGGTGCGTAGAATGAGTCCCGAGCCAAACTGCTCGTAGAATGTACCGGCAGTCAGTTCGGCACAGCCCAGACGTCCCTTCACCCAGAAGTGGGGGACACCCCAGCCCTTGAAATCGTTCTCGAAACCTGGCAGCGGATGTTCCAGGTATTCCAGTCGTGCCCCGGCATCCACGTGCTTGCTCTGCATCATCAGGTCGACATAGGTATTAGTCTGCACGTCTTCGGTCTTCTCGGCACCAATCTTCTCGTCGTTCTGGGGCAGCAGCCAGTCGCTCTGAATGCTACCAGTCAGCGTCACCCCCTGGTCGGTCTGGGCCAACGTGGTGGATATCCCAAAGAACACAAAAATGCAAAGACAAAACCCTCTCATCTCCTATCAATTGTCAATTCTCAATTGTCAATTCTCAATTCCCAATTTCCCTCACTTTTTCTATCAGCTCGTTCTCTTCACCGTCGGTGTAGCCCGTGTGCTTGTAGACAATCTTACCGTTGCCGTCGCATACCAGTACATAGGGAATGGCCTGGATGCCCAAGGCGCGCTTCAAGTCGCCGTTGGGGTCGAGCAGCACGTCATACTCCCAGCCGTGGTTGTCGACTAAGGGCTTCACTTTCTGAATGTTCTGTGCCTGGTCGATGGACACGGCGAAAATCTTCACGCCAGTCTCCTTCTGCCAGTCCTCATACACCTCGCTGATGGCGTCGAGCTCGCGGTTACAGGGCTTGCACCATGTGGCGAAGAAGTCGATAATGAACGGTTTACCGTTGTTCGAAAGGGTATCGGTACGCACCACTTTCCCGTCAATTGTCTTCAGCGTGACGGCAGGCAGCTGTGCTTGTGCGGTTTGTGCTGTGACCATCATCAAGGTCAGCAGGCAAAGGAACATTTTCTGTTTCATATAATCATTGCTTATGATTTTCAGCTGCAAAGGTACGAAAAAAAAGTGAAAAGTGAAAAGTGAAAAGTGAAAAATTTGCTTCCGCCTGCAAAAAACTATGAACTGTTTTACTCTGGGTCGACGTCGAAAAAGACGGTGACGGCAGTAAAGCGCTTGTCGGCAGCAAGCTGCTGTTGGGCGAGCAGCAGGTACTGGCGGACACGTGGCATGTCGAGACCGGGCTCGAACTTCAAGACGAGTTTGCGGATATGTTCCTGACGGACCTTGGCGACGGAAGGTTTGTCGGGACCGAGCACGCGGGAGCCGAACCACTGGCGCAGCCAAGAGGCCATGAGCAGGGAGGCATCGTGGACTATGGCGTCGGTGCGGTGGCGCAGGAAGACGTACACCAGGCGGGTGTAAGGGGGATAGCGGAAGGCCTGACGCTCAGCGGTGAGCTGGCGGTAGAGGGTAGGGTAGTCGTTGTGGACGACATGGCTGATGACGGGCAGCTCCTTCTGCTTGGTCTGTAGGATGACTAGTCCGCGACGCCCCTTGCGTCCAGCTCGTCCGCTGACCTGAGCCATCATCATGAAGGCGTGTTCGTAGGCACGGAAGTCGGGCTGGTTGAGCATGCTGTCGGCATTGATGATGCCTACCACGGAAACGCGGTCGAAATCGAGACCTTTCGACACCATCTGCGTGCCAATGAGGATGTTGGTGCGATGGGCGGAGAAGTCGCTGATGATGCGCTCATAGGCATTGCGCGTGCGGGTGGTGTCAAGGTCCATGCGGGCTATGCGGGCCTCTGGGAAGCACTCGCGTAGCTGCTGTTCAATTTTCTCTGTACCGTAGCCGTGGGTGCGCAGGTCGGTGGTTTCGCAACAGGGACACACGGTGGGTACGCTATAGGTGGCTCCGCAATAGTGGCAGGTGAGCTGGTTGAGTTGGCGGTGGTAGGTCAGCGTAACGTCGCAGTGCTGACAGCGTGGCACCCAGCCGCACTGGTGACACTCGAGCATGGGAGCAAAACCGCGACGGTTCTGGAAGAGGATGGCTTGTTCGCCGCGTTCGAGGGCTTCGCGGATGCGTGTTAGCAGGAGGGGTGAAAAGGGACCTGCCATCATCTTGCGGTGCTGCAGGTCAGCGGTGTCAACAACCTGAATTTCGGGGAGCTGCATGCCTTTGTAACGCTCCTTCAGCTCCACTAGCCCGTATTTACCCGTTTTGGCATTGTGATAGCTTTCAAGCGAAGGCGTCGCAGTACCCAATAAGACTTTGGCTTTTGGCTTTTGGCTTTTGGCTTTTGGCTTAGAACCATCTGCTAATTGCCAATCGCCAACTGCCAGATGTGCCAGCATGATGGCGGCGCTGCGGGCATGATAGCGGGGAGCGGGGTCTTGCTGCTTGTAGCTGGTTTCGTGCTCTTCATCGATGATGACCAGCCCTAGACGCTGGAAAGGCAGGAAGACGGCGGACCGGGCACCGAGAATGATGTCGTAGGGACGGTCGGAGAGCTGGCGTTGCCAAATTTCTACTCGTTCGGCATCGGCATATTTGGAATGGTAGATGCCCAGACGATCGCCGAAGATGCGCTGCAGACGTTGCATAATCTGAACGGTGAGGGCTATCTCAGGCAGGAGGTATAGCACCTGTTCGTGGCGCTCCAAGGCGCGCTCAATGAGGTGGATGTAGATTTCTGTCTTACCAGAGCCCGTGACGCCATGCAACAGGGTGACATGCTTCGTGGCCATTGTCGTCAGCAGGACGTCGTAAGCCTGCTGTTGGGGAGCGGTCAGCGGCTGAATGAGTTCAGGACGGTAGGGACCGCCGTGGTTCAGACGGCCTACTTCGCGCTCGTAGCACTCTAAGAACTGGCGCTTGACGAGCTGGTTCAGCGTGTCTGACGAGGCACCACTGGCGTTCAGCAGTTCCTCTTTCGTTACTTCAGAAATGTTGAATGGATCCCCATGATCCTCATCAAACTGGTCCCAATGCGACAGAGCCAGATATTCCGTGAAGGCCTGGAGCTGCTTTCTGGCACGCGACAGCACGTTGAGGGCGATGTGGAGTGCCGTAGCGTTGCGGTACTGCGGTGTCAGACGAATGTAGGTCTCGGTACGGGGACGGTAGCCGTCTTCGGCCTTCAGACCGGCAGGCAGGGCAGCCTTGTAGACGTCGCCAATAGGTGACAGGTAGTAGTCAGCCATCCACTGCCAGTGCGCGAGCTGCTGCTGGGTGACAACGGGTGTGGCGTCGAGCACTTGTTCGATGGTCTTTACGGCATAGCCCTGGGGCTGTGTGTCGTGCAGACGGGCTATGAGTCCGACGTACTTCTTGGAACGTCCGAAGCTGACCAGTACACGCATGCCAACCTGTACTGTCGCTCCTTCCGGAACGGCGTAGGTAAAGTAGCCTTGCAAAGGTACAGGCAGGATGATGTCAGCGTAGGACATGTGAAGTGATAAGTGATAAGTTAGCGGGCGTCGGAGGTGAGGGTGACGACGGCACCCGTGGCCGGATGAAGCTGCATGTGTGTGAGGTAGCGCTTGAAGAGGTCACCATCACGCAACTCAACGGTACCAAACTGAGCCAGTGGCACGTCGTAGGTGTCGAGCAGATGGTCGCCTTGGTAGAGGGTGACCTGAGCCATGCCGGGAACATTGACGTAGAAGCCCTTCTGCTTCTTGCTTCTCTCCTTGAGCAGCTTGGCCTGGGCCTTGGGGTCATCGGGCATCTCCTGAATAGCCGGATTCTGGTCCTTTATACTTATATAATAAGGTGTACCCGAGAGGTCGTCGGCATCGACAACACCTAGGCGACGGGACAGACGGAAAACGACGTCGCGCTCTACTTCCTTGTCGGGACAATAGATGACGGTGGTAACGGTTGTGTCGCATTGTGTGATACCCGTGAACAGGGCTGTCAATGAACGGCTCTGCTCATCAATCTCACGCAGCATCAGCTGCAACTGGCGCTCATCCTGAGGCATCTCGTCGGCCTCGCCGGTAATGAGCAGCTGACGTTGCTCGCGGAGGTCGAGGATCTGGCGGGCAATCAGTTCCGCTTTCTTGGCCGTACTACCGGCTGCCAGGACTTCTGCCGACAGGTAAGAAATGGCCTTCGGTTCCGGATTACGTTTCTCCGACGGATTGGAGTGTGGTGTTGCGATCTTCTGACTTGTCGTCGCAAGGCGACTGTGATCAGAATACCCGTCCCCATAATCCATCGGGGCAGCATTAACAGCTAACAGGATGCCGTCGCTGTTGATGACGGTCTCGTCGGTCTCGGACTTGCCTTTCAGACGGAAACTAAAGCATTTGGAAGTGTCCCGGACACCCACAGACGTCAGACTGTAGGCTATGACACGATGGCTGGTCTCGGCTGACTGTCGGACGTCAGCGACTTTCAGATAACGCTCGGCATAGCGTGCAAAATCACCAGGGGTATAGACTATCTTCTCAATGGTCAGTGTCAGTCTCAAGGCGGTTTTCGGCAAGTAGTAGGTTGTACCCTCTGCCATCTGACCAGGTTGTAGCCACACAATCTCGGGCTGGGCAGATGACGTGAGGAGTGAGAGGTGAGAAATGAGAAGTAGAAGCAGTATCTTTTTCATTCTTTCAGACGTTTAAAGGCTCGTGCTAAATAACGGATGATATCGCTGGCCAAGAGACTCTCTTCGCCTAAGTCGTGTGCTGCCAGGTCACCAGCCAGTCCGTGTAGCCAAGTGCCGACAATACAGGCTTCGGGAGCCTTGTAGCCACGAGCCAGCAAACCGGTGATGATACCTGTGAGGACGTCGCCGCTGCCTGCCGTAGCCATACCTGCATTACCCGTGGGATTGAAGAAAACGTGACCGTCTGGCATACAGATGGCCGTATAGCGGCCCTTCAGGATGACGTAGCCCTTCAGTCGGCCGGCCAGATTGATGGCCTTGGTGAGTCGTTCGTAACTGTCGGCGGAATGACCCTCAAGACGGTCGAGCTCCTTGGCATGAGGCGTGAGGATAATGCCCTGTGGCAACTGCTGCAACCAAGCGCGGTGATTGGCCAGAATGTTCAGTGCATCAGCATCGGCCACGATAGGACACTGGGTGCGGCGCAGTTGGGCAATGAGGGCTATGGCCGTCTGCTCACTCTGACCAAGTCCGGGACCAATGCCCATGGCGTCGAAGTCTTCGGTGTCGACAGCCTCGGCAAAATAGGTCTCCTCGTTACCTGTCTGAATGACAGCCTCGGGAACGGACATCTGTAATATGTGAATATTGCGCTTTGGAGTATTAACCGTTACCTTGCCGGCACCGGAACGCAGACAGGCACGGGCGGCCAGAACGGCGGCGCCGGCCATGCAATAGCTACCCGCAATGAGCAAGGCGTTGCCCATCTGGCCTTTGTGGGCAAAGGGATTACGGCCGATGAGCATCTGACGGACGGAGGATTCCTCAACAACAGTATACTGGGCCTCAATCTTGGCCATACCCTCCTGACTCAAACGGATGTCGAGGACGCGTAATTGTCCAAGGAATACCTGATTCTCCGGGAACAGGAACGACAGCTTGGGCTGTTGGATGGTCAGCGTCAGATGGGCTCGGATGATGTTGGCACGGACGTTGTAGGTATTGTCTTCGGTCATTAGTCCCGATGGCACATCGATGCTGACAACCTGGGCAGGAGAGGCGTTGATATACTTGACCAGCGAGGCAAAACCACCGGCCAAAGGCTTGTTGAGACCGGAACCGAACAGACCGTCGATAACCATCATGCTGGCTTCCAGTTTGGGCGGGTCGAATTCCTCGATGACTTCTACAAACTGCTTCACCTGCTTCGTTTCCGTCAGGCGCTGCTTGTTGGCAGCACAGTCGGGTGACAGGTGTCCGCTGATGTTGAAGAGGTAAACACTGACTTGGTAGTTCCTTATGGCCAACAAGCGTGCCACAGCCAACGCGTCGCCACCATTGTTGCCGGGACCTGCAAAGACGATGACAGGCATCGTGGCAGGATATACTTCAGTGATGGCTTGTGTCAGTGTCTTAGCGGCACGTTCCATAAGATCGAGGCTCGGAATGGGCTCGTTCTCGATGGTATATTTATCCAGTTCGTGGATCTGATTACTTGTAAATATCTTCATTTGACTGCAAAAATACGAAATATTTCTTAATACTTCATTCTTAATTCTCAATTTTTTCGTAAATTTGCATCAAATTTATAGTTTTCGCGTTATGAGTATCGTAAAAATCAAGGACAAGACGTTTAAAACGTCCATTACTGAAGAACAAATCAAGGCACGTGTGAAGGAACTGGCTGCCCGCATCAGTCACGACATGGAAGGTAAGAATCCGCTGCTGTTAGGTGTGCTGAACGGCGCGTTTATATTTGCCGCCGACCTGATGCGTGAGATGACTATTCCCTGTGAAATCACGTTTGTGAAGCTGGCTTCCTATCAGGGTACCATCTCTACGGGAAAAATCAAGGAGGTGCTGGGTATCAATGAAGATCTGACTGGTCGTCATGTCATCATTGTCGAAGACATTGTGGACACAGGTCAGACGATGAAACAGATGATGGAGTCGCTGGGTACGCGAAACCTGGCTTCCATCCATATCTGTACGCTCTTTGTCAAGCCCGACAAGTTGAAGGAACCGCTCGACATTGAGTATGCGGCATTCTCAATACCGAACGACTTCATTCTGGGTTACGGCCTGGACTACGACCAGGAGGGACGCTGGCTGCGGGAAATCTATACTTTGTGTGAGGACTAATTATGAGACAGATAAAACTTCCACATGTTCCCAGTGACGTGGAGGCACGCAAGAGCGACCTCCTGACCGATTTATGGTATAAGGGAAAAGAGACACAAATTAAACGTGATGAACAAGAAAAACGAATCCATATGAAGAACATTGTTATTTTCGGTGCCCCTGGTTCTGGAAAGGGAACACAGAGCGACCTGATGATTGAGCACTACGGTTTGGGACATATCTCTACTGGTGATGTGCTGCGTGAAGAAATCAAGAAAGGTACGGAGCTGGGAAAGACGGCTCAGAGTTATATTGACAAGGGCAACCTGATTCCCGACGACTTGATGATTTCTATCCTGGCCGGTGTCTACGACTCTTTCGGTCGTGGCCACAAGGGTGTTATCTTCGATGGTTTCCCCCGCACTATTCCGCAGGCTGAGGCCCTGAAGAAGATGCTGGAGGAGCGTGGTGACAAGGTGGCTGCCATGATAGAGCTGGACGTGCCTGAGGACGAACTTATGAAGCGTCTGATTCTTCGCGGTCAGCAGAGTGGTCGTGCCGACGACAACGAGGAGACCATCAAGAAGCGCCTTGTGGTGTATCATTCACAGACACAGCCGCTTATCGACTGGTACAAGAAGGAAGGTCTGCACCACCACATCAACGGCTTAGGAGCGTTGGAGCGCATTTTCGCGGACATCTGCAACGTAATAGATAACTTGTGATTTTTTGCAAGGACTACAGGACTAACAGGACTCTCCACATGATAAAAGTCCATAAAGTCCTGTAGTCCTTGCTAAAATAATAATATGGAAAGTAATTTCGTAGACTACGTTAAAATCATGTGCCGTTCAGGCAAGGGCGGGCGAGGGTCGATGCACCTCCGCCATGTGAAGTATAACCCGAATGGCGGACCTGACGGCGGTGACGGCGGTAATGGTGGCAGCATCATTCTGCGTGGTAATCATAACTACTGGACGCTGCTGCACCTGAAGTATGAGCGTCACATCTTTGCTGAACATGGCGGCAACGGGGGACGCGACAAATGTCACGGCACCAACGGCAAGGACATATATATCGATGTGCCTTGCGGAACTGTGGTGTATGATGCCGAGACGGGAAAGTATGTCTGTGATATTACTTACGACGGTCAGGAAATCGTACTGCTGAAAGGCGGACGGGGTGGTCTGGGAAATTTCCAGTTCCGCAGTGCTACCAATCAGGCACCGCGTTATGCCCAGCCTGGTGAACCCATGCAGGAGATGACCATCATCCTGGAACTGAAGCTGCTGGCGGACGTCGGACTGGTGGGATTTCCCAATGCCGGTAAGTCGACGCTGTTGTCTGCATTGTCGAACGCCCGTCCTAAGATTGCTAACTATCCGTTTACCACGATGGAGCCCTCATTGGGTATTGTGGGCTATCGCGATGGCAAGTCGTTCGTTATGGCCGACATTCCTGGTATCATCGAGGGGGCTGCTGAGGGCAAAGGCTTAGGACTGCGTTTCCTGCGCCACATCGAGCGTAACTCGCTGTTGCTCTTCATGGTGCCTGGTGATACGGATGATATCAAGCATGAATATGAGATTCTGCTCGACGAGCTGCGCCGTTTCAATCCTGATATGTTGACGAAGCACCGTGTGCTAGCCATCACCAAATGCGACCTGTTGGACGAGGAACTGATAGAGATGCTGCGTGAGACATTGCCTGACGACCTGCCTTGTGTCTTTATCTCGGCAGTGGCACAGCAGGGCCTTGACACCCTGAAAGATGTGTTGTGGGCTGAGCTGAATGCTGAGAGCAACAAGCTGGCAGCCGTGATGGCTGAAGATACCCTCGTGCATCGTGACAAGGACATGACACGCTTTGCGGAGGAACTGGCCGATGAGGGCGAGGATGAGGATATCGAGTATATTGATGACGAGGATATCGAAGATGTGGAAGACTACGATGACTTTGAATACGAGGAGGACGTTGATGAGGATTAGAACGATTCTGCTTGCTGTCCTGCTGGTACATACTGTGTCGTCATGTGCGCAGAGCTTTACGGCTTTGGAACAGCAGCAGATCAGTATTGAGGATCCCACACTCTTTGAGAAGTCGGAAGCTTTTACCATTGACTTTGCCGCCATGCGCGACAAAGACTATTCGTTTCCCCTGCCGGTGGGTAAGGCTAAAATGGGTAAGGATTATATGGTGGAGATAGAAACCCAGAAGGGCGATGCCGTTAAGGCGATGTTTGCCGGTACGGTGCGCCTGTCGAAGAATAATCCGCCCTTTGGTAATGTTATCGTCATTCGCCACGACAACGGACTGGAGACAGTCTATGGCAATAATGCACAGAATCTGGTGAAATCGGGCGACCGTGTGAAGGCCGGTCAGACCATTGCTATTGTCGGAACGGACAAGGGACGTACCTATTGCTTGTTTGCGGTGATGGTCAACGGTAGTCGCATTAATCCGGAAATCATCGTCAGCTTAGACAGCCACCGCTTACGTCCGCAGACTATCCTGTGTCAGAAGACTGCCACGTGGAAGGTGGAAGTCAGTGTGCTGAAAGAGCCACAGCCTGATGATGCTATCGCCAAACAGTGGTGGTGCTATCCGTTGGCTGGCGCGAAAGTCATCAGCCCCTACGGTGGTCGTGGCGGTCGCCAGCATACAGGTACAGACCTCAAGACCAAACCGAATGATGAGATACGTGCAGCCTTTGATGGAGAAGTCGTCTTTTCTGCCAATTATGCCGGCTACGGCAATCTCATCCGCATCAAGCATGCCAACGGCCTGGAAACCTATTATAGTCATAACTCCAAGAATATGGTGAAGGTCGGTGACCGTGTCAAGGCCGGTGATGTTATTGCACTGACTGGCCGTACAGGCCGTGCTACGACTGAGCACCTGCATTTTGAGACACGCATCAACGGCCAGAGTGTCAACTCCGCCCGTTTCTTCGACCATGACCGCCATCAACTTCGTTTCGAAGCCTTCAGCAAGGATGGCAAGATTAAGTCTGTTAAAGTGGGTAAAAAGGAGAAAGTGAAGGCAGGCAAGAAAACGAAGAAGTCCAAGAAAAGCAGAAGGTCCAAGAAGTCAAAGAAGGCTAGGAAAAACAAATGATGGGCGTGCTCACAGGTCAGATTGACTGTGCGGGAAGCTTTGATAATGTGCGTTGACGTTGAATTCCCTGCGATTCTGATGGAAATTTCCCGCGATTCTTATCTACTTTTCCCGCGATTCTTAGCAAGAATCGCGGGAAATTTTAGTTAGTTTTGCAGGAGATTTTATGAGAATTGCAGGAAATATGACAGCAGTGAGCCTATTTTCTGCTTCTGATGCTTGTCTTTTTGGATATAAATGCGTATCTTTGCAGCATTGTTGCGACGAAAAGTTGCATAAGAAGAACATGAATGTCTGAATGAGAAGGACATGAATATGAATTTAAACAAGTAATAATGAAGGGATCAGTACGGTTTTATGCTGTCAACGACCAGCGTAAGACAGCACCCAAGAAGGGCTATTCGCTGCGTCCGTTGCGTTTGACGACTATTGACTCACGGACATTGGCGCAACACGTAGAGCTGGATTCGCACATTGACAGTGCGCGGGTGGAGTATGTGATGGCATCGGTGGCGAAGCAGATTCGCCAGTTGGTGCTCAACGGTCATAAGGTTGAAATGGGTGAACTGGGCACCATCGGATTGACGTGTCAGGGCACAGGCAGTGAAGCCGAGGATGAGGTGTCGGTGAAAAACAATGTCAAGGGGCTGAAGTTTACGTTCCGTCCGTCGGTGACGCTAAAGGAAAAGCTTCGGACGGTGAAGTGCGAACTGGTGGTGCTGGATGCCTGCGATGGTCGCAAACATGACGAGAACGGTGCAGTACTGATAGAATCGGGAAAGGAGTGAGGCTTATGGGTAAAATACATCTGAAGACATATCAGTTCAACAGTGAAAGCAACCCACGGAGTCGGGGCAAGTGGTACCCTCGGATAGAGCACTATTCTACCATCAACACGAAGGAGCTGTGTAGGCTTGCTGCTGAGGATTCACACCTCGAACCATCGGAGGTGGTGTATATTTTGAGTGCGCTGGTGAAACAGATTGAGGAATTGGTGTTCAACGGGCATACCATCGTTATTCCCGAGCTTGGTACGCTGTCAATCGCCGCTGACACCCGGACGGTGGAGAGTTACGATGACGTCAGGTGCGACGCGCTCATCAGACAGTTGCGGTTGAACCTGCGCGTGACACCGCAGCTGAGGGAGGAACTAAGGAAAGTAAGGTTGCAGATTATCAAGGGATTATAATTTTTCTCTACTTTTTTGTTTATAAGTATCAAAAAACTTTCATCCCCAGCTCCACCCAAATGAAGTCGGGGATGAAATGAGTTAAGGCAGAGGTGAATCAAGGGCTTATAATCTGTTAATGAACCAGAGTCCCTTGACCTATACACTTCCAGTACCTAAAGAAGTGCAGGAAGTGTGGGATGAAAAGTGGCAGATTGCACAGACGGGCATCCCCCTGTGACAAGAAGTCTGTGATATACGAATAACTGATAAAAAATAAGCCAATATGTTTGCATTTTAGCGGAGTTTTGAAATAAAATTTGCACCTTTGCAGACAGAATTCTGTAAAAACCATGCATAGTCAACTTAATATTTAGCTACAATGTGCGTATTATAGATGTATATGACACGTCAGGAGTTTGAACATATCGCCGCGCAGTTGCGTCAGAAGGTACTGAAAATCAGCACCCAGTTCTTCGCATCGCGTCAGGATGCTGAGGATGCTGCGCAAGAAACTATGGTACAGCTATGGCGATACTGCGAACAGATAGACGCTAGTAGAAACATAGATGCGCTGGCAGTGCGAGTGGCCAAGAACTGCTGCGTGAGCATGTATCGCCAACAGCAGCACACAGCCGATATAAACCAGCAAACGCTGAAAAATGCTGCCACCGATGCCTCGCCGCAACAGCAACTGGAGGCCAAGGATACACAGCGGATGCTGAACGAGGCGCTAAGCCTGCTGAAACCTCGAGAACGCGAACTCTTTGATATGCGCGCCGTGATGGGACTATCAAATGACGAAATCTCCAGCCAGACGGGCATACCCAAAACGTCGATAGCCCCGATGGTATCGGAAGCACGAAAGAAAGTAATGGCAGAACTAATTAAACGCATGAAGCAATGACAAACAAGGATATACAACACCTCATCGACAAGTATCTCTCAGGCGAGACATCGCCTGCTAAGGAGCTACAGCTGGCCAGCGAGTTGCAGCATTGCGACAATATGACCGACGAATGGCAGGCCGTAAGCATTATGCTGGGCACGCTGACTCAGGGTGAGGCCGAATACGATAGCATTATGGCCAGTCGCAAGTCTTCATCCAGCAAGCTTTCGGCAGTCATCGTCGCCCTGCGCATCATATCATCGGTAGCAGCAGTATATCTGGTAGGACTGTTCATTTGGCTACAGACGGAACCTGCGCCCAAAGCTGCAACCGCATATATTAATAAGGTAAAACAAACCCAAACGCCCCCAGCGCTCGAATATTGCACTGAAGGCACACCCCTGGAAATCCTGATGTGCTACTTGAAGCACCGACAGTCACAACCTGATACTTACAAACAATTAAAACTCATGAATTATGAAAACCAATAGATTGTATATCATCACCGCAGCCTTAGTGCTACTGATTACATCGTGCAATGACGATTCGAGCATGCTTACCATCATCAACGAGGATGGCACTTGCAGCCGCGAGATGAGTTTTCATCCTTATCCTCAAGATGTTATGGCTCCGGTTGATGAACCTATCGAAAATAATGGACTGCACTTCAATTCCGATTGGGAGCGCACATGGTCGGTCATGGGCGACAGCACTCGCCACGCATGTCCGATGACCGAAGCCCAGTGGGACAGCCTGCAAAAAGTGTTCCCTAAGGAGAATGTGCGCAGTCATATCCTGATGCACACAAAGCGCGTCTTCAGTTCGGTGACCGAGATGAGTGACTCGCTCACCAAGGTGGTCAGCCATCTGTTCCAAGCCACAGCGTCGCTCAACAAGCACTTCAAGTGGTTTTATACCGACTACGATTACTCCGAAATCTACTCCATCACCGACAAGCAGCAGATGTTCCCCATTCCACTCAATCGGTTTGTGAGTGCCGACACAGCATCGTATTGGTTTACGGGGCAGCCCAATTTGGCCGAAGGTCTGACAGGTTCTGAGCAGAAAGAGATGCTTGATGAAATCGAGTCGCAGATAAGCAAGTGGATGAACGCCAACACCTTCGAATACATCTACACCTACATAGCCAATGTATTCTGGAACGACATCAAAAATCCGACTGTAAGCAAGGAGCAGTTCCTGGCCAACAAAGATTCTCTTATCATGTCGCCGGCCGTAGCAAATATGACTATATTTGATGAACCCGAACAGGTGGCAAAGATTCTCAAGGATTATTATCATACCGATGCTTTTGAGCCGCTATTCCACGAGGACAAGCATTGGGATAGGATTCTGGACCACCAATATATGAGCCTAAAAAAACTGATATGGATGAAGCCACAGCTTAATCTGGTGATGCCAGGCCATGTGATAGATGGCGGCATGGGTAAGGTTGACGGTAACGTAATCCACTACAGATTCTCAGGCGAGCGTCTATTGCCGCACGAATATGTCATCTCAGCCACATCGCGCGTCATTCACATTTGGGCTTACATAGTCACCATCCTGGTCATCATCATTGCCATCGGCAGTTTCATTTATCGCCGCAAGTAACTAATGTGAGTTCGACGAATTTAGAATAATGCTAATTGGGGGAATTGCGGAAAAATTGTTATTCTGTCTTACGAGTTACTTTGTCTTACATGTTTCTTTGTCTAAATCTCTCTCAGCCCATAGGCATCATCGGTTTTAGAGGGTTCAACATTCGTTGTTATACTATACACCGACGTAATCCAGTGGGTTCCTCTTGATAAGAAGAGGGTAACGCTCGGGATGGCGAAGGCTGTCGATTTCAAGGTCTACATCAAGGTCGGGCCACTCAATGGCTTCAGGGCCTGACATCTGTACATTGAGTACACTACGGATGGGAGCATCCTGCATCCAGGGAACACGATTGTATGACAGGAAATAGTCGTGTCCCTGTACGGAGAGCATGATGCCTTGCGCATTAATCATCAATACGCTTACCAATGTGCTCGCGGAATTGTTCCTTAAATTTGTCTGCATATATATTCGTCCTCTCGTTTGAATACTATGAGTTATCTACAGCCTTAACAAATCTTTGACGGAATAGATAGTACTTAGTGCCTCAAACGAGAAATACTGATCGTCCATAATCATCCAGTCTTCACGCTGTTTACGTGTGAGGTGTTTAATATCTGGAAACATAGAGATTGGAACAATGATTTCACGTCCGTCTGTCAGGTATGCGGCCATTGTACCACGTTTGACTTTGAAGTCAAGTTTCTTTATTCCTAAATTCGTGTCTTTAAATTTGCACATGTTGTCCTCCAATTTATTTAATTCGTTTAATTTGTATCTTTTTTCCAGCAAACACGTCATCGATGAGCCGGTTCAATTCTTCCCAATGTTCGTCGATAGCAGTAATGATTTTGGCTTCTTCATCAGCAGATAGTTCCGACCATGCAATTTCTATTTTCTTCTTTCCATCCTCTTCAATCCATATCTTTGCTACGGTATCTCCTCTGTGTGATTTCTTGCTTCCACGTCGTACCACATGAACATGTCTGCGATTCTCTGTAGCATCAGCAGGAAAGACAGATAAAATGAAGTATAACAAAAGCATCAGTTTGCCCATAATCTTACTTGACTATATTCGCTTGCAAAGGTAGGGATTATTTTTGAAATAGCAAAGGAAAAGAAGAAAATGTTTGGGAATAACAAAAAAAGAGCCAACGATGTGGCTCTTTTATGGATTGTGGTATGTTTGTTTGCTTAGTTGAACTTCAGAATCTGACCGGCCTTCAGCTTGGCATTCTTCTTCAGGTGGTTGAGCTTCATGATGGCTTCAACCGTCGTGCCACGCTTCTTGGCGATAGAGTAGAGGGTTTCGCCTTTCTTGACCTTGTGGAAACGGCTCTCCTGAGCATAGCTGGCAGCAGGGGCTGCTGTAGCCAACTCCACTTCCTCGTCACTCTCGGCAGAGTAGCCGCCACTGACACCACGCAGACGGGTGGCAGCGATAGACTCACGCTGATAGGTTGACTTATGGAAAGTGTAGTAGTCGTCAACGACATCCTGATTGCGGAAGTCGAACATCAAAGCTGGGTTTAGGGCGATACCGCAGAGACGGGTCTCGAAATGCAGGTGGGAACCAGTGCTACGACCGGTGTTGCCACCCAAACCGATGGGATCTCCTGCACGGACTTCCTGATCCTCAACAACCAGCTGCTTCGACATGTGGGCATAGTAGGTCTCCAGACCGTTGTCGTGGCGGATGACGACATACTTACCGTAGCCGCGTCCTTCATAGCGTACGACACGTACCCGGCCGTCAAAGGCAGCACGGATGGTGTCACCGATATATACCTTGATGTCCAAACCTTTATGCTGGCGTCCCCAACGTGAACCGAAGTTCGATGTCAGTACACGGCTGGTAGTGGGCATGCAGAAATTCTTCAGGGAGATACGGAATGTATCGGGGAGAACGGTGACGTGGCTGTGGGCATGGCTGTTGTCCCAATCGTCATATAAGTCGGCAGAGGGTGCCTCATAGCTTTCTATCTCTATCAGTCGGTGCAGTGCTACACTGTCCACGGCTTTCATCTTTCTGTCAATAGGTGCCTGACGTGCCAACAAGTCCTGTCCCATCGTTGGGAGGGTGCTCATCGTTGCTAAAGCCAGGAATGCAATTGTCTTCAATATCTTCATTATAAAATATTTTGGTTCAGATTAGATTTCGTTCATTAACGATAATAAAACGTTGCAAAGGTACAAAATATTATGTGAAAGTGTATATTTTATACTATAGGTTTAAGGTTTATTTGTGTGTTTTAACACTTAATCGCTCGTGAAAGGCCGATTCTGTCTACGAAATAGCAGCCCAATTAATATTTGTTTTACGTAGCTCCCGTAATCTGCGCCACAGTAGGGCGTAACGCTCCGAGACGCAAGTGGGGTCGTCGTCGATGATGATTTGAGCTTCGTCACGGGCCATCTGAACCAGTTGGCCGTCACGGGCAATGTCAGCAATTTTCAAGTCGAAGGCCATACCGCTCTGTTGGGTTCCCTCCAGATCGCCAGGACCACGAAGCTTGAGGTCGGCCTCGGCAATACGGAAACCGTCGTTTGTCTCGCACATGATGTCGATGCGCTTACGGGTGTCCTCAGCTAACTGGAAGCCAGTGACGAGGATGCAATAGCTTTGGTCGGCACCTCGTCCGACGCGGCCTCTGAGCTGGTGCAGCTGGGAGAGTCCGAAGCGTTGAGCCTCCAGGATGACCATGACGGAGGCGTTAGGTACGTTGACACCGACCTCGATGACGGTGGTGGCAACGAGAATCTGTGTTTCGCCACGTACGAACTTCTGCATTTCGGCTTCTTTGTCGGATGCTTTCATCTTGCCGTGTACCTTGCTGAGACGGAACTCAGGGAAGACCTGCTTTAATACCTCAAAGCCGTCTTCAAGGTTTTTGAGGTCTATCTTCTCGCTCTCCTCGATGAGTGGGAATACGATATACACCTGACGTCCTTGGTGAATCTGTTTCCGAATGCCGTCATATAATGATGGTAAACTGCGGTCGTAGACGTGTTGCGTAACAACAGGTTTGCGACCAGGCGGCAGCTCGTCGATGACCGATACATCCAAGTCGCCATAGAGGGTCATGGCCAGTGTACGGGGGATGGGTGTGGCCGTCATCACAAGGACGTGAGGGGGATTGACACTCTTGTTCCATAGCTTGGCACGCTGGGCGACACCGAAGCGGTGCTGTTCGTCAACCACCACCATGCCGAGGTGTGCAAACTGCACCGTATCCTCGATAACGGCATGCGTACCGATGAGAATCTGAACAGTGCCGTCCAGTAGTCCGTCGAGTATTTCCTGTCGGCGCTTGCCTTTGACGATACCTGTCAGCAAGGCCACGCGAATGTCCATGCCTTGCAGAAAGGCCATGATGGTCTGCAGATGCTGTTCGGCCAGTATTTCCGTGGGAGCCATGATGCAGGCCTGATAGCCGTTGTCCAGTGCGATGAGCATCGACATCAGCGCCACGAGGGTTTTCCCGCTACCCACATCACCTTGCAGCAGGCGGTTCATTTGACGTCCGCTGCCCATATCCTTGCGAATCTCACGGATGACACGCTTTTGGGCCTCAGTCAGAGCAAAGGGCAGGTTGTTGTGGTAGAAGTCGTTGAAATTGTCGCCGACTTTCTCAAAGACATACCCACGGTATTTACGACGCTGGTCGCTGGCGTACCTCAAGATATTCAGCTGGACATAGTAGAGCTCCTCGAACTTCAGTCGCACACGAGCCCGTTCCAGTTCCTTGGCATTCTGCGGATAGTGAATTTTGCGCAGGGCCTCGTCACGACTCATCAGGTGCAGCTTCTGCGTGATGAAGTCGGGGAGGGTTTCGGGCAACGGCTCTTTCAGTACGTCGAGGAGCGTCTTGACAAGGCGCTCTACTGAACGGGAGTTCAACCCCATCTTCTTCATCTTCTCGGTGGTGTTGTAGTAGGGCTGCATACCCATGGTTGAGAGCTCTAACTTGTCGGCAGCATCGATGTCTGGGTGAGTGACGTTGATGCGCCCGTTAAAGACGTTAGGTCGACCAAACACGATATATTCCTTGCCGATGGCATAGTTCTGTTTGGCATATTTCCCACCGTTAAACCATGTCAGGTCCATCACCTTGCCCGTGCCGTCGGTGAAGTGGGCCACCACACGTTCCTTGCGGGCACTCATCTTGAACGTCTCGAAACTGAGGATATGGCCTTTTACCTGCACAAAGGGCATGTCGCCAGTCAGTTCGCGGATTTCATAGAGTCGGCTGCGGTCGACGTGTTTATAGGGAAAATACTGCAACAAATCGCCATAGCACGTGATGCCCAACTCTTCGTTGAGCATCTTTTTGCGCGAAGGGCCTACGCCCGGCAGGTATTGTATGTCTTGTTGCAGGATACTTTGCATCGGACTTAACGGACTGACACGGACTTGATATTGCACAACACCTCTGCTATGTTCAAGTCATAGGGCGTTGTTATTTTGATATTCTCACGATTGCCCTCGACGAGGGTGATGTTGGAGCCAAAAGCTTCGACCACACTGGCATCGTCCGTAAAGCCGTCGTTGTATGGCTGCTTGTTGGCTGCTTTCAATAGTTGGATGTCAAAGCACTGAGGCGTCTGCACTAGACGATAATCATCGCGGGGCACTGTAACAGAAGTTTTTTTGCAAGGACTACAGGACTTAAGGACTTTTTCACCGGTTTTGCTATAAGAGTCCTGTAGTCCGCTGCAAATAATTTGACGTAGGGTTTCAACGACAGGTATGACGGGAATAACGGCTTTGGCTATGCGCGCTGTCTCGTAGCAGTTGCGGATGACGTCGATGCTGGGGAAAGGGCGCACGCCATCATGCACACCGACAACACCCTCGGCATTGTCGGGAATCAGGGCAAGACCATGCTGGACACTGTGGAAGCGTGTCTCGCCACCATCGGCTAAGTTGTATTCTACTTTGAAGTCATATTCTTTGCAAAGCTCTTGCCAATACTCCTGCTGTGCTTTGGGTAGCACCAATATAATCTGCAAGTCCACAGAATATTCGCGAAACCGTTCTAGCGTTCGCATGAGTACTGGCTTCCCGCCTATTGGCAAGAATTGCTTGGGAATATCGCTCCCCATCCTCAGGCCTTTCCCGCCTGCCACTATGATGATATAATCCATTTTTTTGCAAAGACTACTGCATCAGGTGCTTGAAACGCATACCCTCGGCAATCTGGTCGGCAGTCTGCTTGTTGACCAACTGGGCGAGCAGTTCATAGGCGAAGGGGAATGCGGCGGCAGGACCCTCGCCTGTGGTGACGTTACCATCGACGGTGAACAGGTCACCCGTGTATTTGGCGTCTTCTAATGCCTGCTCGAAACCTGGATAGCATGTGGCCTTCTTGCCTTCGAGAATACCTAAGGGCGCTAAGACGACAGCAGGTGAAGCACAGATGGCAGCCACCTTCTTGCCAGCCATGTACTGGTCGACGACAGCCTTGCAGACACCCTTGTGCTCAAACAGATTCGAGGCACCAGGCATGCCGCCAGGCAGGAAGATGAGGTCGGCATCCGAGAAGTCGCCTTGCTCGAACATGATGTCTGCTTCGATGTTTACACCATGAGCCGACTGTACCAATGGGAAGTCGCTGATGCTCACGGTTGTTACGTCCAAACCTCCGCGACGCCATACGTCAACGGGAATGAGGGCCTCGACATCCTCGAAGCCGTCAGCTAAGAATACATAAACCTTTTTCATAGTTCTTTTGTTTTTTTGCAAGGACTACAGGACTTTTTCTTAGGATTAGCTGAAGTGCTGAGAGTCCTGTTAGTCCTGTAGTCCTTGCTAAATTATCATTTTAGTGCTTGTAAATACTGTTTGATGGTTTCCTGAAGTCCCATGTAGAGGGCATCGCAGATAAGGGCGTGGCCGATGCTGACCTCGTCTGTCCAGGGAATCTGCTGGTGATAGTAGGCCAGGTTCTCCAGCGACAGGTCATGACCGGCATTGAGTCCAAGACCAACCCGACGGGCTTCCTCGGCGGCGGCTATAAAGGGGGCGATGGCTGCTTCGCGGTCTTTCGCATAGCCTGAGGCATACGGCTCTGTATAGAGCTCCACGCGGTCTGCTCCACATATCTTGGCACCCTCTACCATCCGCGGATCGGCATCGACGAAGATGCTGGTACGGATGCCGGCAGCCTTGAAAGTGGCACAGATATCCGTTAGGAATGTCTTGTTCTCCAGTGTGTCCCAACCGTGATTCGATGTAATTTGGTCGTGTCCATCAGGAACGAGTGTCACCTGTGTCGGCACAACCTCCAGTACCAGTTCGGTAAACGACGGTATGGGGTTGCCCTCAATGTTGAACTCTGTCGTGATTTGTGGACGCAGGTCGCGCACATCCTGATAACGGATATGACGCTCGTCAGGACGCGGATGTACCGTAATACCCTGTGCACCAAATATTTCTGCATCGCGTGCCACTGTCAGCACATTGGGGTTGTTGCCTCCTCTGGCATTGCGCAGAGTGGCTATTTTATTGATATTTACACTGAGTTTTGTCATTTTTTTCACTTTTCACTATTTGTTTTTCGCTTTTTATTTGTACCTTTGCACCATTATGGCGCAAAGTTACGAAAACTTTATGAATTAACAATAAAAAAAGAGCGAAATCTTTATGACGACACATAAACTCCGCTTTGCCATCTTCGGCAATATCTACCAGCCCAGGAAGTCTGTTTCCGTTCAGGGAATCCTGGATTGTCTGTCTGCCCATCAGGCAGTAATCAGTATGGAGCGCCAGTTCTACACCTTCCTCGTTGAGGAACGCCAGCTGTCATTGACGGGAGTCAAAGTTTTCGACAACGATAGTTTTGAGGCCGATTTTGCCATCTCTGTCGGCGGTGATGGTACTTTTTTGCGAACGGCCAGTGTGGTAGGAGCCAAGCAGATACCCATCTTGGGAATCAATACAGGACGTTTGGGCTTCTTGGCAGATGTGAATGAACTGGAGATAGAACGGGCTATTGATGCGCTTTTTGCCGATGACTATAGTGTGGAGTCGCGTGCTGCCATCTTCGTGGAAACGGACAACCACTCGTTGCAAGGCTATGACTGTGCCTTGAACGATGTGGCCATCCTGAAGCGTGATTCGGCGTCGATGATTACCATTCATGCCAGCATCAACGGTGAATACCTGACGACCTATCAGGCCGACGGTCTGGTATTGAGCACACCGACTGGTTCTACGGCTTACTCCCTCAGTGTTGGCGGTCCTATCATCGTTCCTGGCACTCACGTCTTTTCCCTGACGGCTGTTGCCCCCCATTCGCTCAATATCCGTCCTATTGTCGTTTCTGCTGATTCCGTCATCGACCTCACCATTGAGACCCGTACCCACAATTTCCTCGTGGCCTTGGACGGCCGTAGCGAAAAACTCCCTGACACCACGCGCCTCACACTTCGTAAAGCGCCCTATCAGGTACAGGTCATCAAGCGTGCAGGTACCCGTTATTTCAGCACTCTGCGCGAGAAGATGATGTGGGGTGCCGACCAACGAGGTTAAGAATCTTGTATCCAAGCAGTGACTGTTTTAATAAGTAGTCACGTTATTTTATAGATAAGGTTCGCGCGAGGTCTATTGCGCTTTTAGAGCATCCGAAACTTTAAAGAAGGTTAAAGAATTGAACTTTTTGCCCCAAATATTTGGAGCGAAAGGATATTTTTGCCTACTTTTGCAGTGTACTATTAGAGTAATACACTCAAACACTACGAGAAGAAACGTAATAAAGATATATAAACCAAAAAAGAAATGAACGTATGATTGACGTAAAGAACATCAGTTTCAAGTATGCCGGAAGCAAACATCTGGTATTCGACGACTTCAGTCTCAGACTGGAAGAAGACCGCATTTACGGTCTGTTAGGAAAGAACGGTACGGGTAAGAGTACGCTGCTCTACCTGCTCTCAGGACTGCTGCGCCCCTCACAGGGTACAGTATGTTGCGATTCTGTCGCAACAAAAGACCGCGAACCCGAAACTCTGCGCGACATCTTCCTCGTCACGGAAGAGTTCGAGATGCCCGCCATCTGTCTCTCAGAGTATGTGAAGCTCTACAAGCCTTTCTATCCCAATTTCTCTGACGAGATCCTGCAAGGCTGTCTCGCTGACTTCGAACTGCCTGCCGATGTACGTCTGGGTGAACTGTCGATGGGTCAGCGCAAGAAGGCCTACATCGCCTTCGCTATGGCCACCAATACCAAGTACCTGTTGATGGACGAACCCACCAACGGACTCGATATCCCTTCGAAGTCGCAGTTCCGCAAGGTCATTGCCCAGCACATGACGGAGGAGCGTACCGTTGTTATCTCTACCCATCAGGTACACGATGTGGAGCAGATGCTCGACCACATCCTTATCCTCGACCAGCACTCGGTATTGCTGAATGCCTCGATGCAGGACATTCAGGATGCGTACACCTTCGAATTCCGTTCACCTCAGCAAATGGATGACAGCGTGCTTTATGCCGAGCCCACGCTTCAGGGTAATGCAGTCATCACCAAACGCCAGGAAGGTGACGCTGAGACGCAGGTGAACCTTGAACTCCTGTTTAACTACAAGACAACTCCAAAGACAGAACCGGTGCTGTAAAAGGAACCACGAATTTCACGAATTAAACGAATTATTGAATCACAGATTTTCTCGGATTTAAAGAATTAAGAATTATGAGTACTTTCAATACAACAAGATTTTCGCAGGCACTGAAGTGCCAGTTCCTCGTACTGCGCAAGACGTGGATTCGCCTCTTCGGCATCTTTACGCTCGTCATGTTTATGGCCAACCTCTTTTTTACCCGTGTACAAAGCATGAAATACGATGATATGGTCAGCCAATGGCCTATGGAGGATGTTATCAACCGCTATGGCATTTATGTTGGATCGACCACCGGCTTCGGCGTTATCTTCTTCTGTTTCTCGATGCTCTTCGGTGCCAGCTTCCTGTTCTCAGGTATGAAGGACACCCGCAAACGCTCGGCCTTCCTGCTTTGGCCCGTATCCAACCTGGAGAAATACATCATCACTCTGCTGCTATCTGTTCTTTGGCTGGCAATCATCACCTTTGGCGCTTATCTGTTGGCAGATACCCTGCGCGTGTTTATTGACTGGGTGACAGGTCGCGTTGTCATCTGGGGTCTTCCCAAAATAGTTCCTCAAGTTTTTGGTCCTGCATCTTTCGAGTATTGGCAGATAACATGGATGCTCTTCGCCTGGGTATTCTACATCCACTCACTCTATATCCTGGGTGGCACCTTGTTCCGTCGCCAGCAGTTCCTGCTGACCAGTGCCTCGATAGCCGTCGTCGGCATCCTGCTGGTCATGCTTCTGAATCAGATTAATCCCCAGGTTGAGTTCATTACTGGTGATTGGGACGAGAAGACGGAAACATACAACCAGATATTCCATCCCTTCTTCTATATTCTGAACACGGCAGTTTGCCTGCTCATCGTCTTCCACTACTGGGCATCCTACAAGCTTTTTACCCGCATGCAGGTGATTAACAACAAGTGGCTGAATGTTTGATAAACAATAAATACCAGAACATATGACATTTACTAACGATAAAGCGATATACCTCCAGATGGCCGATCGCCTGTGCGACGAGATTCTGGCTGGACGCTATAAGGACGACGAGCGCATTCCCTCCGTCCGTGAGTATGCCGTGCTGTTGGAGGTGAACACCAACACAGCCGTGAAGGCCTATGATGAACTCTCTCGCGCGAACATTATATATAATAAGCGTGGACTGGGTTACTTCGTATCGCCTGGTGCCAAAGAGCAGATTCTCGACGAGCGCCGCCGCGAGTTTATGGACAATAAACTGCCCGAGCTCTTCCGTCAGATGAAACTTTTAGGCATCAAAAAGGTAGAGATTCGCAACCTTTTGGATTCTTTTGACGTCTAAGGAGTAGTATGATACATTTACAAGACATCAACAAAACCTATCAGGGTGCCCAGCCCCTGCATGTGCTGAAGGGTATCACCCTCGATATCAAGAAGGGCGAGTTCGTCAGCATCATGGGGGCCTCGGGTTCCGGTAAGAGTACCCTGCTGAACATTCTGGGTATCCTTGACAACTATGACTCAGGCACTTACGAGCTCAACGGCGTTCCCATCTGGAACCTCTCCGAGACACGTGCTGCCGAGTACCGTAACCGTATGATTGGATTCATCTTCCAGTCATTCAATCTCATCTCGTTCAAGACTGCAGTAGAAAATGTTGAGTTGCCACTTTTTTATCAAGGGGTGTCGCGTAGAAAGCGGCACACCCTTGCTTTGGACTATCTGGAGCGTCTGGGACTGCTCGACTGGGCTGAACACTATCCCAACGAGATGTCGGGTGGTCAGCGTCAGCGTGTGGCCATTGCCCGTGCACTCATCACCAAGCCGCAGATCATTCTGGCCGATGAACCTACTGGTGCCCTCGACTCGAAGACCAGTGTCGAGGTGATGCAGCTGCTGAAGCAGTTGAACCAGGAGGAGAACATGACCCAGATTATCGTTACCCACGACCCTACGGTAGCTGAACAGACCAACCGTATTATCCGCATCAAAGATGGAGTTATTGAATGAAATATGGCAGACGGCACGTCGCAATAAGTTGCGTACCACACTCACTGGCTTTGCTGTGGCGTGGGGCATCTTCATGCTCATCGTGCTGTTGGGTGCCGGCAATGGTCTCATCAATGCCAACCTGAAGCAGAACGAAAACTGGTTGTCGAGTTCGATGATGGTATGGGGCGGAGTTACTTCGAAACCTTATCAAGGTCTGCAGGAAGGACGCAGAATCCGTTTGCAGGCACGTGACATCACCACTACTGAGAAAGAGTTTCCTGAGATTATCGATGAGGTGGGGGCCAGCTACGAGACTTCGGCTACCATCACCAATGGCGATGAGTATATCAGCTCTTCCATTTCTGGCGTCTATCCCAACCATACGAAGATTGACAAGATGGAGCTGCTCTACGGACGCTTTATCAACGATATTGACCTGCGCGAGAAACGTAAAGTGCTTGTAATCAGTAATAAGCAGGCCAGGGAACTGGCGCTCAAGGACTATAAGGTGCTATTGGGTCAGTACGTTAAAGTGGCTGATATCGCTTTCAAGGTGGTAGGCATCTACAAGGACCGTGAAGAGGGACAGTCGGGTGCGTTCTCATCCTACTCAACCATCAAGGGCATCTTCGGAGCCAATACCGATGAGGCAGGCAGCATAGAGTACACCTTCCACGGACTGGCTACAGAACAGGCCAACGAAGACTTTGAGAAGGACTACCGCCGCCGCATCAATGCCAACCATCAGGCACATCCTGAGGATGAGAGCAGTATCTGGCTGTGGAACCGCTATACGTCGAGTTTGCAGATGGAACAGGGCATCGACATCATCCGTACGGCCCTGTGGGTCGTGGGTCTCTTTACGCTATTGAGCGGCATCGTGGGTGTATCGAACATCATGCTGATTACCGTCAAGGAACGTACACATGAGTTTGGCATCCGCAAGGCCATCGGCGCCAAGCCCTGGAATGTCCTGAAACTCATCATCACCGAGAGTGTCATCATCACCACGTTCTTCGGCTATATCGGTATGGTATTGGGCATCGCGGCCAACGAGTATATGGATGCCACGATAGGTCACGAAACCATCGATACCGGTCTCTTCAAGGCCACGATGTTCCTCAATCCCACCGTCGGTCTTGATGTCTGTTTTGAGGCCACGATGGTTATGGTCATCGCAGGTACCATAGCCGGTCTCATCCCCGCCTTCAAGGCCAGTCGCATCCGACCCATTGAAGCCCTTCGCGCCGATTAATAAATAGTGTGTCTGGCGGTTCCGCCGCCAGAAGAAATAAGAATTATGAGAATAGATTTAGATTCATACAGAGAAATCCTCGATACGCTGACGCGCAACAAGTCGCGCTCGTTCCTCACAGGTTTCGGCGTGTTCTGGGGTGTCTTCATGCTCGTCGCACTCATCGGTGGCGGACAGGGACTGAAGGAGATGCTCGAAAAGAATTTCGAGGGATTCGCCCAGAATACCGTCTTTATCTGGGGACAGCAGACTTCGAAGGCCTATAAGGGTTTTCGCAAGGGACGCTGGTGGAGCATGGACTATAAGGACATCCACCGCCTGCGCCAGCGTGTGCCGGAACTCGATGTCGTGGCACCCGTGCTGTTCTCCCCTTGGAACGCCAATCCTACGGCCTACCGCGGTGAGCAGAAAACCACGCCGCGTGTGCAGGGTACGTCGCCCGAATACAGTAAGGTGGTTGCCCCCAAACTCTATTATGGCCGTTACATCAACGAGATGGACATGAAGGAGTGCCGCAAGGTGTGCGTCATCGGTAAGAAAATCTACAAGGAACTCTTCAAAGAGGGTGGGGACCCTTGTGGCAAGAGCATCCGCATCGACTCGACATACTACGAGGTGATAGGTGTGGACTATGCCTCGACGACGATGAACATCAACGGTCGTGCCGATGAGAAAGTCACGTTGCCCATAACCCTGATGCAGATGACGTACAACCGTGGCAACCAGGTGGATATGATTGTGGCGACAGGTCGTCAGGGCGTGGTCATGTCCAGTCTGACAGACCGCATCCGCCAGACGGTCACCATGGCCCACTATGTCGACCCCACCGATGAACAGGGTGCGACGGTGTTCAATACCGAGGTGCTGTTCCAGATCCTGAACAACCTCTTCCGTGGCGTCAACTTCCTCATCTGGCTCGTAGGTCTGGGAACCTTGCTGGCTGGCGCCATCGGTGTGTCGAACATCATGATGGTCACCGTCCGCGAGCGAACCACCGAGATTGGTATTCGCCGTGCCATCGGTGCCACACCGAAGATGATTCTCTCGCAGATCATCTCTGAAAGCATCGTGCTGACCCTTGTGGCGGGCATGAGTGGCATCCTCTTTGGTGTGATGATTCTCCAGATGCTCGAAATGGGCAATACGGAGGACGGCATCGTCACGGCCCACTTCCAGATAGGCTTCTGGACGGCCCTCTTCGCGGCCCTTGTGGTCAGCGCCATGGGTGTGATGGCTGGTCTCGCTCCTGCCGCCCGTGCCATGGCCATCAAGCCCGTCGACGCCATGCGCGACGAATAATAGTGTGGTCAGCGGTTTTTAATAGTGTGGTCAGCGGTTCTGCCGCTGACATCAAAATAACGAAACAACAAACAATAACGAAGATATGAAAAAGTACAGCAAACTGATTATCGCCGCCATTATCGCGTTGATTTTCATTGGAACATTCGTGTTCCTCTGGCAGAAAAGCCAACCCAAGGAGGTCGTCTACAATGAGTTTACACCAACTATGGAGGACATCCAGAAGACGACTATTATTACGGGTAAGATTGAGCCTCGCAACGAGGTAAACATCAAGCCCCAGATTTCCGGCATCATCACCCAGCTCTTGAAGGAGCCAGGCCATTACGTGCAGGCTGGTGAGGTGATTGCCAAGGTGAAGGTGATTCCCGATATGGGCCAGTTGTCGAGTGCCGAGAGTCGTGTCCGTCTGGCCGACATCAACCTGAAACAGGCGCAGGTGGACTTCAATCGCGTGGAGAACCTACACAACCAGAAGCTGATTTCCGACGACGAGTACGATAAGAGTCAGCAAGCTCTCAAACAGGCCAAAGAGGAGAAAGCTGCCGCCGTCGATGCCCTGCAGGTGGTGCGCGACGGTGTGTCGAAGTCGAATGCCTCGGCCTCGTCGACGCTCATCCGTTCGACCATCAGTGGTGTCATCCTCGACATCCCCGTGAAGGTTGGTAACAGCGTCATTCTCTCGAACACCTTCAATGATGGTACCACCATTGCCACTGTGGCCAACATGAACGACCTCATCTTCCGCGGCAACATCGATGAGACCGAGGTGGGACAGCTTGTCAGCGGCATGCCCATGAAGATCACCATCGGTGCCCTGCAGGACCTGAAGTTCGATGCCAATCTGGAATACATCTCGCCCAAGGCTGTCGAGAGCAATGGTGCCAACCAGTTTGAGATCAAGGCCGCCGTCACCGTACCCGCTGATTCCGTCAGCGGGAAGTCCGGCACCCTCCGTTCCGGCTATAGTGCCAATGCTGAAATCGTGCTGGCCAAGGTCGAGCGGGTGCTCAGCGTTCCCGAGAGTGCCATCGAGTTCAGCGGCGACAGCACGTTCGTCTACGTGCTCGCTGGTTCATCCAACGAGAAAAAGTACGAACGCCGCGCCGTTACCACCGGCCTCTCCGACGGTGTGAATATTGAGATTAAGAAGGGCCTCTCGACCAAAGATAAGGTACGTGGCCCGGAGGTGATTACTGATGACGACAAAAATGATTAAGCTATGAAACACCGTTCTGTATGTTGCTATGTCATAGCAACCCTCATCACCCTCCCCATTTCCGCCCGGCACGCCACGTCTGCGGGCGACGGTTCCCCCGTCGCTACAGCCCACGAGTGGTCACTCCGTGAGTGCTGCGACTATGCCATAGAGCACAGCATCAGCATCCAGCAGCGACAGAACCAATGCCGCCAGCAGGAGATACAGTTGTCGACGGCCAGGAACTCACGACTGCCCGACCTCAGCGGCAGTGTCAGCCAGAACTTCTCGTTCGGTCGTGGCCTGACGGCAGAGAATACCTATTCGAACACCAATACCAGTAGTACCAGTTTCCAGTTGGGCACCAGCGTGCCGCTGTTTACGGGTTTCCAGATTCCCAACCAGATCAAGCTCAGCCAGCTGAACCTTGAGGCTGCCACCCAAGACCTCGAGAAGGCCAAGGACGACATCCAGATGCAGGTGGCACAGGCTTACGTGCAGATACTCTACGATATGGAGATGGCTGATGTGGCCCACCGCCAGATTACCATCGATTCTGCCCAGGTGGCACGTCTGCAGGCCTTCGTCCACAACGGCAAGGCCAGCGAGGCTGAACTCTCACAGCAGCGCGCCACACTGGCTAACAGTCGTCTGACGGCTACTCAGGCTGACAACAGGGCGCGCCTGTCGCTGCTCACGCTGACCCAGCTCCTTGAACTCCCCACGCCCGATGGCTTCACCATTGTCCGGCCCGCCCTGAGTGAAGAAAGCGGTTTTGCCGTCGCCACCACTGGTGCCTTCCCTTCCCCCGCCGCTATCTATGCCGAGGCCCTTGGTCTGAAACCTGAGATTGCTGCCCAGCAGTTGCGCCTGCAGGCTGCCGACCGCAACATCAAGGTGGCCCAGGCCGGCTTCTATCCTACGCTCTCGCTCAGCGGAGGCTTAGGCACCAACTACTACACGACCAGCGGTTTCAAGTCCGACGGTTTTGGGTCGCAGCTGAAGAACAACTTCTCGCAGTACATCGGTCTGAACCTGAACATCCCCATCTTCAACCGTTTCCAGACGCGTAACAGCATCCGTACCGCCCGTATCGAACTGGAAAACCAGCAGTTGCAGCTCGACAACACGAAGAAGACGCTGTACAAGGAAATCCAGCAGGTGTACTACAATGCCCGGAATGCCCACGCCAAGGCCCAGAGCAGTCTGGAGGCCCTCGACAGTTCGAAGGATGCCTTTACGCTCATGCAGGCCAAGTACGAGAACGGCAAGGCTACCATCACCGAGTTCAACGAGTCGAAGAACAACTACCTGAAGTGTGAGTCCGACCTTGTTCAGGCCCGTTACGAGTTGCTCTACCAGACGGCTCTCATCGACTTCTACCGCGGTCGCCCGCTCAATTTCTAATGTCAACAGCAAAATAAATGGCGAAATCCTTGCATTTTCGCCATTTTTTTTTGTATCTTTGCATTAGGAAAGAGTTGTGCGTGTTTTTCGCTTTCATACTGAAACTACCATCCAAAATGCATGCCGACCCTTCGCTCCGCATATACTGAGTGCCCGCTCTACGATTGTAGGGCGGGCACTCTGCATTTGTTGATCGGGCGCCCTGCATGAGTTTCCTGCCTGTAAACTCATACTTTCCTCCGTGCAAACCTGTCGTTTCCTCCGTCCTCTCAACCCGCTTGCTCCGTCCTCTCGCCTTAGGTGGTAACGTCGGCCATAAGGTCGCTACGGCCAATGAGGCTGAAGATGGTGATGCGGTTGTCCTCGTTCAGGATGCGTAGCGAGCGCAGTACTTCGCCTAAGGTGGAACCGCTGGTGGTCACGTCGTCAATGACCAGCACGTTCTGCTCGCGTATCGTCCGGCAAAGCTCCTCGTCGGCCTTGTTGGCGAAACGGAGGAACTGTGTCATGTAGGGGCGGAAGCGGCTCTTCTTCACGTCCTTGGCGATGGTGAAGTAGTCCTTCCGGTGAATCAAGTCGAGCATGCCGGCAATCTGCTGGCGCACCTCTTCCTTCTGGGCCTCCGTGTATCGGGGGCGACCGTTCTCAAGCACGTCGTCAAGGTACGCCTCCGTGAAGGCATCCATATCGAAAGATATAATGGCGGGCAGGTTCTTCACCAACTCCATCTTGCGCAACGTGGGCTGGGCGAAGCGGTAGATGTAGCGTAACATGTAGTTGTTGACGCGGCTCGACGATTGCGGCATCACCACGAGGTCGTAGTCGTAGAGGTTGATGTGGCGGTTCAGGTTGTTCACCGCCTTCTGGATGAACTGCGTCAGGTTAGGGTCGTCCTGCAGGCGCTGGGAGAACTTGACGTACTTGATGAATGCCGAGCGGACGCTGCCGTCCACCTCGTCGCCAAACTCATAACCATAGTAGAAGCACTTGCCAAAGGCTTCCACCTGATATCCGTCGCCGGTGAGGCTGACGATGTCACCTGTCCCGTCGTGCTCAAAGTCGAACACGAACCGCTGTTGCTCGCTGTCGAAACTTACGCCCATAATCGTCGTTTGTTACGTTTTACGGTGCAAGGACGGTGCAAGCCGAACGCAATCAAGTTTACTTAGATTCTCTGACCTAAAGATACAGAGTGTGGCATTGCATTGCTGAGGCGCATTCCGTTCTCGCAGCCTTTCGGCTGCAAAGATACACATTATTTCCGAAACCGAGCTCTTTTTAACATGTAATTATCATTAATTGTCCATATAATTAATCATTAATGAGAAATTAATGGATAATTTCCGAGATTCGAAATGCCACATTCTACACCTTTAGTGAGAGAATTAATGTTCAAAGAAAAACCATTCACCGTGAATCATTCACCATGAACCGAAAAGTTAGTTACTCCGGCACTTGACCGGCTTCATTCAGCTCGCTGAGTGCTGGAGCTGCTGTGGCCTCGCCGCTATTCAGGATGATGTTCACAATACCCACGGTGTCGTTCAGGTGATACTTGCTTGTGTAACAGGCCAAATGGCTACACCTATGATTTCAAATCCTTTCATAATTCTTATTACATTGGTTTAATCATTGATTCAATGAAGGCGATTTCCTCGTTTGTTAGTCCATATTTCGCATAGAGTTCTTCATCAGTCCAAGGTTTGCTGAAGTCTTGGAGAGGAACGAATTCAAATACAGAACTTGGATTGTCTTGTGTTTTCTTCTTTATAAATACCACATAACGGAAGAATTTTGTAGACATGTATGAAATGATGTTCTGACATTCAGCCTTAGTAAAGTTTGCATTATAGCCTATAACTAAATATGTTTGAGAACATACACTGTTCGGTTCTCCATAAAATGCCTTTCCAATAATTTGGTGGGGAAATACATCGCCACCATTATATGCTTTCGATATATAAACTTTGTGTATGGATATAGTTTCTTTGTTTTTCGGGATGTCGCTTTCTTTAATCCATCCAAAACCTATTGGATTCATTTGTTTGTTTAGATAGTACTTAATTTGGTGCTCCTCATCTCGTTCTGACACGAATCCAGTCCAACTTGTTGTAAGCAATCCTTCTTTATCAAAATAATGCTGTGGTCCGACATACTTGGAAAAAGAATACTCTGCAAAATAATTACCCTCTATAGCCTTTATTTTGTCAATAACACCTGTAGCAATTGTGTCTCTTATTATGATGCCTGCACCTAATGAATTTAGAAAATCAGATCTATGTGAGATGACTCCATTTTGATGAAGAGTATAATTGCATTTCCCTTTGTAATTATTGCTATATAGGAAATAATTGATTCCTCCTTTTATTTCAACTCCATTAAAACAATCAAGTGCATCATAATAATCATGTATTGTAATAATATGATTGCAGTTTATCATATCATCAACCCAACTATCAGATATTCCTTGTCCTGTTTTTGTCATCCAGCGACTTGGTGCAATCATAGAAATATATGTCGGATTCAGTTTACGAGATATCTCAATAAATTGTGGATAAACAGCAGAAGCAAAAGCGCTGTTAATTTTCGCCTTCTCAGTAGCCTGAATGTTTTGATACGGCGGATTTCCTACTATTGCGTCTAATTTCATATTCGTATTATCGTTTATTTTCCAGAAGTGCTTGCCATCACGGAAAGTATTGATGACAGCCTCTGGGCGTTCTGAAATGTTTTCTATTAAGTTCTTGTAATATTGAGCATTTACCTTTGTATTGCGGAAGCCTGCAAGGGTACGTTTCGTTATGCTTTTTGCCATCGGAGTTTTGCAGACTACAAGGATGTTTTCTTCTATTGCTGCATCCCAAAGGCTTTTGGCGAAGCCGATACCTACTTCGCCATACTTCTTTTTTGCCTCCTCAACCCTGCACCTATATATATTGTAGGCTACATACAATGGATAGAGTCCGCTCTTGGAATTGATTTCAAGGATATGACTGTCAGTACGGAAGACATCTATAGTCACCTGCCCCTGATCTACATAACGAGGAACAGACAAAGGCTGCTTGAACTCTTCATCATAGAAGCACCATCCGCCTAAGCAGTCGCTCATGTGCATATTCACTACTCGCCAAGGAGTCAAAACGGTTTCCTTGTCTGGATTACGGAAGGTATTAAAGATGGCACTGATACGCTCTATTCTTTCCTCAATGGTGAACTTGTCTGCTGCACGAGCCATTTCACGAATACGCTTGCCTGCTTCACGGAAGACATCTGGGTCGTAGTATTTTTTGAACTTCTCAAACTTCTCCTTGTCAACACCCTTTGGCATAAACTCTTCCCATGACTGATCGTCTATCAGTGAGGCAAAGTTGTTGATGGTAATCTCTTCATCTTCATTCTTCAACTCAGCTCCATATATCAACAGAGGCATACGAATGGAAATTCCTCGCAAAATGCTGATGGCATTACGTCGCTGATTACTCATGGCCTTTAGTTCATCGAGTCTAGTTTTTTCTTCAGGAGTCAATTCCTTCTTCTTTTTCTTCTCCAGACGTTCTTTCTCTTCGTATTGTTCATTGGTGAAGCCTTGGTTATTGACATCAATGTCACCCGTTTTCGCCATAGCTTTCGTGGTGCCAATGGTTTTCTTCAGGTCATCGAAATCCTTCAACTCTACATCCGTCAGTTTCAACAACTCGTCGTTATAAAGCGCACCATCCTCGAAGCCGCATTGCACAACCTTTTCAATCTGAGCCTTCTTCAATTGGCTCATCATCTTGTTTACATCGTAAGGCTTCATCTTCGAGCCGTCAATGCTGATGATGGGGCAGAAATTCAGAAAGTCGCCAAGAATCCGTCTATCTTCCTCTGTCTGCTTGCCTGCCTTCGCACTTACTTTGGCTGTTTCTGCCAACACTCTCAGCGTCCTGTCTGGTGCAAAGTCAAAGGCATAGCACTGCTCTTTCATGCGTCCATGATTCTCGTATGGTGTCTGAACACGGAAGATAGTCTGCATATATTGGGCTGCACTGGTGCTGAATGAGCCTGCCATCATAAACACAGCCGTCCAAGGCTTTACACTAACACCTGTTGTCAAACGTCCACAACTGAGTGTAATAGTATAGGTCTCGTCAGGGTCTTTGCCTATGGCTTTGTTCACCATCTGCAAAGCCTCAGCATTCTCTTCGTCCTCATCACCATTACCTGCTACGTTGACAATCTGGAACATTCCAAACACTGGATGTGTCTTTAGTTTTGCACTTAAAACACGAGCAGACTTTACTCCAGGTACCAACCACAGCGTATGGCGGAATATTCTTCGAAAAGTATCGTTGGTATATGGATAGAGGCTGTCTGGATTCTCCTTACAGAGTAAGTCCAGGAAGCGGTCAACATCCTTATCGTGAACGAAGGTATCATCGTCTTTGGTGCGGAAGAATTCGCGGAAGTTGAAAGCTTTTTCGTCCTCCACATATTCTGACATCAGTGTCCCTAAGTCGTATGTATAGATATTGATGGCAGGCAATGAAGCGTATGGGTTAGGTTCGTAGGGGTTATCTGTTGCCCAAGCCTGCTTAGCCTTTTGCTCCATTACATAGTCCCAAGTGAAAATCTCTTCTTCACTATAGTCATCGAAGAGATTGAAAGGTGTACCAGAGAGTTGAAGTACTTTAGTATCCTCCTTGAAGAGTTCCTTCAATACATTTTGTCCGAGTTCCGTCTTGGTGCCTTCGTGAGCCTCGTCAACTATTACGAAGTTCCATTTGGCTGAGAACAGTTCGTTATTCTTATCGAATTTTCCACCCACCTGCTCTGAACCTCTAAGGTCCTGCATTGAAGCAAAATAGACGTACTTACTGCCAGAAGCCACCTTCTTTTCCAAGACTTTGAAATCCTCACCATTTCCTTTCGAACCATAGTGATAGTCCTTCCTGTCGTAGAATATCTTTCCGAAGTCCTCAAACCAGCCTTTATCCACTACTGGGCGATGCGTCAATATAAGAGTACGTTTGAACTCTTCTTCTTTCACTACCTGCAAGGCAGAGAGTGTCTTTCCGAAACGCATCTTGGCATTCCATAACATCTGGTTGCCTCTCTTGAAACGCTTACGGGTCTTTTCAATAGCCTCCTGTTGCTCTGGACGGAAGATGATGGGTGACTGTCCTTGTGTAATCTCTGATGGGTGCAGGCTTGTCTCTCCCTTCTTGACAGCAGCAATGGCTTTCTTCACTGTTTCCAAATCACAGCAGTACCATTCGTCTGCTCCTTTGACACCATCAAACTCCTTCTTCTTTATACCGCTGCGCTCCAACACTTTATGCACCTGCTTGTCGTTGAAAGCCATAATCATACCGCTGCGCACAAAGATGCTGATTTCTGTATGTAGCAACTGATAGGCTATACCTGCTGTCTTGGTGTATTGTCGTATGCGTTTGTGGGCTGCCTCCTGTAATGCTTCTGTATTATTAAAGAGGTTGCTGCCGTCATCTTCGTCAATAGTGGTTTCGCCTATCTTCAAACAATCGCTATGTCGTTCGTCATTGATGGCGAAGACGTAGATTAGTTTGGATTTTAATGAGGATTCAAATGTAGCCATAGGTCGTAGTTATTTCATCAGGTCAATAAATCGAATTTTCTTCTTGTCGTTAGGCCAGTCGCGGATAAGGCAGTATGTGCCATTATGGCGACGGATATCTTCTTGCTGGCAACCAGTACAGTTTACCATCTGTTCTTCTTCTCCGAATAAGGTTTGGATTTTCTCTATCACACCATTCTTGCAACTGTCAGGCACTACGCCTTTCAATCCATCCATCTGCCAGAGGTTCCAGGAAACGATATAGGCGATGTAGTTGATGGATTTGATAAGTGGAGCCTTGCCAAACTTTGCCTGATAATACTCGATGAAAGTCCAAAGCAAAGCCTCACGAGCCAACAGCAGGTTATCACCCTGCCATTCAAAACCATAGATGCTCTTGTAGGCTGTCTGTGCCCAATCAAGCCAATCGCCACTGACATCTACATTCTCGCTGATAACGCGAAGTTTTCTGTCAAGCAGTCCTATGCGTTCGTGCAGGGGGATTGGCTCACCAGTTGTTGCATCGTATCGGCTGACCAAATAGGGAGCTTCACCACAGGTCATTTCCATGCGTGTGGCTCTTACATAGTCCTTCCATGTCTTTCCTTCAGGAAACTCTATCTTATCATTGTTGGCTTTCCAAGTATGGTTTGTGGTATCTTCCGTGTTAAAGACATCCTTTCTGCCAAACCATGCTTCATCAACAAGATTGTTCTGTGCATTGCATACCCATGAGGGTGTGAACACCTCTGCCATATCCTTTGCACGATCAGTCTGATTCTCCTTCGTTTTAAGCACACGAGGACGAATCACCATTCCATGTTCGCCTGTTATCAACTCAGGCAGAATCTCAGAATGGTAGTCATATTCTGAGCCGAGCGCTTCATAGTCATGCGTAGCCCAGAAGATGTTCTTGCCTGTGGTATGGTCGCGAAGAAGAGTGGCTAACACTTCTGGCGACAACTCCATCAGGTCGTCCTCCCTGATATCAATACAGGAAGAACCAGTCTCTTTGTCTGGCATTCTTGCGCTTATAGCAATGGCAAAAGCACTTATCGGAATCTTTTGGGCTTGAAACATCAAGACCTCTACACACGAAAGAAGCGTGTCCGCTCCTTACCGAATGTAGAGGCCCTGAGAAAGCCCAGTTGAATGATAAGTGACGTCCACGCTATAAGCGCGAACAACCACAATTATCGTTATTCAACTATGAAATAAGAAATTTCTCAGGTTTCTACATTCTCCAAATAACTGCTATTGTCGTTATTGTTTAACCCTCGAAAGTCACACCACCTCTCTTCACTCAGAGCACATTTGGCAGTGCTTGACTGCAAAGATACTGAATAATTTTGAAATAACAAAGGAAAAGCGGAAAAAGTTTTGGAATGTCTCACCAGTTATGTGGGGAGTTATGAGGTGTGGAACTTCAATGCAAATTCAGTTAAATTGGTCAGCAAATTCACTGAATTTGGTTAGTAAATTCAGTGAATTTGGTTAGCCGTTTAGCATAAAATGACGCATCAGCGCACTTACTTTGACGCATCATCCCGTATAATCTGACTTGTCGACGAGCATCACCAGTTTCGAGGACCCATCGGTTTTGCGGGTTATATAGGTGGTGCTTAACCAATGGCAATAGTGTACTTGCTCATAAACGAGGCACCCGGCAACAAGTGGTTCATCAGGGGCTTGTCCTTGAACTCTCCCTTGAAATCCCTGGGGTCTCCCACCCCATACCACGGCTCAATGCAGACGAAGGGGGCGTGTTTGTCGTATGGACTCCAGAAGGCGCAGACCGGTGTCTTATACTCCACCGTTACTGCCGGCTCGCCATTGGTATCCATCAGCATGGCGCGATGGGTCTGACTTTTGTGAATCTTCACGGAGTCGTTGCGGAAGAAGTTGTTGTTGATTTCCAAAATACCCATGTCAGCTTCCAGAGGCACTTCCACCATGTCGTGGCTACCGTCGGAATAGCTCTTCAGCGAATCCATCGGTTCCTCATTGTCCAGTTTGATCATGCCTTCCAGTTTACCACCAGGCACATTAAAGGCAGGATGTCCGCCAATCTGGAAATGAATCTCCTTGCTGTCCGTGTTCTCCACATGCCAGATGACATGTACCTTATTGCCTTCCAGACGATAGGTGACAGCAAGGTTGAAACAGAACGGATACACCTTCAGCGTTTCTTCCGACTCATGCAGAGCCAGCGTCACTTTCGTCGCCGTCTGACTGACAACGGTGAAGTCGGTGTCACGTGCAAAACCATGACGAGGCAGATGATACTCTTTTCCGTCAACTACATAGGTATTGTTATTCACACTACAGACGATGGGAAACAAGATAGGTGAATGTCTTGGCCACTGTTCACCAGCCTGCCACATGTACTCCCTTCCTTCGTTGTCTTTCACACTCTGGAGCTCTGCTCCTTTTTCAGCGACACGAATCGCCAATTGTTCGTTTCTTAGTTCTATCATAGCTTATAAGTATTATAATCGTATGCCAAAGAAGGCTCGTAGGTACCACTTGATGTTGTGTACGGCCAGGTTGTCCTTATGGCCGATGTTGGTGAAGTTGAACGACATCGCCAGTCCGCAGAACTTGTTGCTCCACTGGTGGACGACGGCCCCGCGACTAGTGATGATGACCTCGGGGAAGTGGTAGTGCAGGGGTACGTTGTCGTCGCCAAAGGTCATCGACGTCTTGCTGTAGACGATGAATGTAGGCAGTGCGGAGATGTGTAGCAGCCAGTTCTTCGAGGGTACGTAGTTGTAACCGTAGCCCGCCCCGAGTGCAATGTTCGTCATCTTCAGGTGCATCTCCTGTTCCCAGTTCAGTCTGGCATGCTGTCCCTGCGCCGACGCTCCCAACAGGAAACTACCGGCAGAGCGCCGCTGAATGTAGCTTTGCGTCAGTGCTGCGGGGTAGGAGAAACGACGGCTGTTGAAGACATAGTAGGCGTTGGCATTCAGCGTCTTCACCGTCAGCATGTCGGCAGGCAGCTCGATACGTGCTTGTCCGTCGTTCTCATGCCATCCCGTGAAGTTCTTGGCGTCCTGATAGCCCACATCGAAGCCGAAGCGCTTGCCGTAGCTTTTGAAAGCCACCTCATAGTCACGGTACTTGCCCAGCATCTTGGCAGGGTTCAGCGACAGGCTGAGCGACACCCCTAAGTAGCTGACGCCCACGCTCACCGTTGCCTTCTTGTCGGCTTCCATCTCTGACTTGAAATGCAGGCCGTTAGAGATGCCCTCCGACTTCAGTTTCGTCCCCGACACGTTGATGCGTGCCGTAATGGTCCACTTCGTCTGAGGCCGCATGACATAGTCTGTGTCGAGTGTCGCCCTGTAGTATCGGGCAGACAGTGCACTGTCGACCTTGTGACTTTGCACCTTAAGCCATGATCCCTGCGCATGCAGATGGCAGGAGATTGTAATGAGTAAAAGCGTAAAAAAGCAAAAGGGCAAACGGGACTTCATAATTCTTACCTCTTAATTCTTACTCGGCAAAGCCGATACCTCTTAATTCTTACTTCTTAATTCTTACCTCAGAATTCAAATCCTAAGTTCAGGAACAGATACACTTTCTTGGTGTGGTTGCTGTAGCCGAGGGTGGCTCCAGCCGGACCGAACATGGTGTCGTAATAGTAGGCTATCTGAGCACCCAGCAAGGTACGACGGTCGAAGAGGTTCTCCAGATGGGCAGACTGCTGGGCACCGACCATGCGGAGCAACACGTAGTTGTTGCTACCGATGCGCTGCTGGGCCTGCATCTGTACGGCCACAAACTGGTGGTCGACATATTCCATATTGCCGATGCCGGCAAAGGGCATCTGCTGTTCCACATAATGACCGAACCATTCACCGCCGACGGTATTGCCCATGACGGAAGGTACGACGTTGCCGAAGAGCAGACGGCCATAGAGCATCGGCTGCAGCGTGAAGCGACCGCCGAAGGTGAACGACATGCGCCAGTTGGCATTGATATCACTCATGCCGGACTCGTCGTCGAGCTCGGCGAAGTTGTCTGTCAGATAAGCATATTCCGCCTTGAACCGTGCACCGCGTGTCGGGAAAATCCAGTTGTCCTCGCTGTGGTAGTTGATGCGGGCCCTGTAGCTGTAGAAATGCTGGTTTTTGAGTCCCTCCAGCTTCGACGTCTCCGAGCCGAGTTTGTTGCGATAGTGGAAATAGTCCCAGCGCAGTCCCAGCTGCACGTTGAAGTGGCGCAGGTCGTAGTTGAAGGGTATCAGCTCGGCCTGGAACTGGTTGTATTGGATGTTATAGTCGCGGTCGCCTTCCATATAGACGTCCACGTCGTTGCGGAAGAACGTGAAGCTGAACGTGGGACGGGTGAAGCTACGCGGATGGACGGTCAGGTCGCCGCGTGCCATCAGCCGCTTGCCCAGGCGCAGGGTGATGTCGGTGTTCACCGGTATGGCAGTCTTCAGCGGAATGTCGAGACCCAGCTGCACGGAGGCATACTCCTCATTGTCGTAGCGTGCTCCGGCATGCAGCTCCAGCGACTTGCGGTTACCGGCCGTCAGCACCACGCGAACATCGTCGCCGTCGGGCACCAGCCTGCACTCAGCCGTCTGGTAGAACAGGTCGACACGCATGCTCGTGGTCAGTGCCTGCCCCAGTTCGGCGTCGATGCTGTCCTGTTTGTTCAGGTGGAACTTCTGGCGGATGAACCTCTCGTCCTGCGGTGTCATATTCTCAAACGTATAACCCGTGACGTGCTGTTTCTCGGTCATCACCTTCGGACGGAGCGGATGGAGCAGCCGGGGACGGAAGTCCTCGCTGATGCCGATGCGCTTCTTCAGGGCGATAATCTCGTCCCAGTGGCGCATGCTCTCCTCCTCGCCAAAGCGTATCAGCGAGTCGATGGCCTCTGCCGAGAAGCTCGCCGCACCATAGTCGTGCGGGTCGACGTTGATGTGCAGGTCGGTGATGGCAATATTCTCCTCCACCTTGTTCACGCTGTTAATGTCGATAACCTGTCCTATGACGCTCATCGTACCAGAGATGTCCTCGGGCTTCTTGGCTTTGCCCGACAGGGTGACGCCAATCACGATGTCTGCGCCCATTTCTCTGGCCACATCCACGGGGTAGTTGTTGCGCAGGAAACCATCCACCAGCACCATGTCGCCTATTCTCACCGGTGAGAACACCGCCGGAATGGCCATAGATGCACGCATGGCCTGTGGCAGCTTCCCACTGTGGAACACCACTTCCTCGTTTGCCATGATGTCCGTCGCCACACAGGCAAACGGTATGGGTAAGTCGCGTGTGAAGTCCAGCGAGTCGGTATATCCCCAGCACAGCTGCTGGAACAGCTCCGCCAGATTCTTACCTCTGATGATACCTCCCGCCTGCTTGTCGCGCTTGCCCAGCGTCAGTCCCTTACTGAACAAGTACGTATATTGCTTCTGACGGTCACTCAGGCTTTGGTTGCGCAGGTCCTCCTTGTCGGTAATCACGAAGCCCCAGTCCTGTTTGCGCACAATGGAGTCGAGCGAGTTGGCGTTGTAGCCGATGGCATACATACCGCCCACAATGCTACCCATCGACGTACCCGTGATGATGTCGACGGGAATGCCCGCCTTCTCCAGCACTTTCAGCACACCGATATGTGCCATACCCTTGGCGCCGCCGCCGCACAACACCACGCCGACGCGCTTCCTTCCCACAGGCTTCCTGTCGTCCTCCTGTGCATTCACTATGCCGCATATCATCAGTGCGGCAATGACTGTCAATAGTATCCTTTTCATATTTTGGCAGCAAATTTTGGCAGCAAAGATAGTGCAAATCGAGCGAAATACAAAGAAAAAATGGATTTTTTTCTTTTATTTCCGAGATGCAGCCTATCGCTCGACAGCTTTGGCCGACAAACCATAGCGCGTTTCTCCTTTAAAGAAAAATATCCGCCGAGACATCCGCTGGGATGTTTCGGCGAATTGCTTTCAGCGAATTTGCTTACGCTCGGCATAGCCCAAGCAAGCCTCGTTATGTCAGGAACCGGTTCCTGACATAACGATACTTCTTACTTTGTACCGCCGCCAAGAGCGATATACAAAGAGATGACGGCCTGGGCTCCGTTATAGAGGTTTTCGGCCTCGTTGAGCTGGGCGGAGAGCAGCGACTCCTGGGCGGTAAGCACCTCAAGGTAGCTGGCCTTACCGTTGTCCATCAACTCGTGGGTGCCGATGTAGGCCTCGTGGAGCACCTCCACCTGACGGTGGTAGTAGCCGTGCTTCTCGCGGGCTGACTGACAGTCGGCGATGGCCTCGTTGACGTCGTTGCCGGCATCGATGACGGTCTGTATGTACTTCTTCTTCAGGTTTTCCTCGGTGAGCTTGGCAGTCTTGTAGTTGGCATTGATCTGTCCACGGGCGAAGATGGGCTGCGAGAGTGATGCCACAGCCTGCAGCAGCAGCTTGCCGGGATTGACCAGGCCACCGCTATTGCTCCAGCCGGCCTCTCCGGTCAGCGTGATGCTGGGGAAGAAGGCGGCACGGGCGGCCTGCACGTTATAGAAGGCTTCCTCCATGTAGAAGTTGGCCAGACGGACGTCGGGGCGGAGCTCCAGCATCTGTGCCGGTACGCCGATCTTCATGAAGCGCTCCTTAAACATGCGCTGGTCTTCTGCTGCGGAGTGGTACTCGGCTTCGGCTCCCCAGTAGGCACGCTCAATATGCTGCGGGGTGATGCAAAGCAGGCTGCAGATGTCGTTCTCGGTGGAGCGGATGGCGCGGCGGATGCCGACAATCTTTGCCTTCACGTCGAGCCACGACGACTCCTGCTGGTTGACGGCGGTGGAGTAGGCCTGACCGTTCTCGTACAAGGCTTTCTCGGTCTCTAACGAGGCATACCACAGACTGTCGGTCTCGGTGAGGATTGCCAACTCGCGGTCGAGCAGCTGCAGATAGAAATACTGCTGGGCTACGTTGCTGATAAGGTTGGAACGGGTGGCCTCCTCGCTCATCTGAGCCTGCAGCAGGGCGGCCTTGGCAGCGCGCTTCTTGTTGGTGTTGGAACCGAACAGGTCGATATCCCATGATACATCCAACGGGATGCTATAGCTCTTCGTGGCCTTAGCCCTGTCGAAGCTGGAGATGCTGCCCTGTGGCGAGAAATAGACCGACGGCAGGAAGGCCAGCCGTTTGGTGTGCAGCGATATCTCGCTCTTCTCAATGTTGATGCGGGCAGTGTTTATGTCGGTGTTGTTGGCCAGTGCCTGCTCGATAAGATTCTGCAGCAGGGGGTCGGTGAAGAACTCGCGCCACGACATCTGTGCGATGGACTCGCTGCCTGTGGCTTCCTGGACGTCCTGACCGGTTCCGAACACATCGGCCGGTTCCTGCACCGTCTTCTCGTACTTATTGTATAGGCCGCAGCCCGTGAGCAACAGGCTGGCAGCGAACATTAAAACTACTTTTTTCATACTTATTATTTATTTTAACAACGAATTAAAACGAATTTCACGAATTAGCGAGTGTAGAAGAAAACTTGTTTTCATTATGTCGAGCGTGAGTAAAATCAACGAAGTTAATTTCACGAATTCAACTAACTGGGAATCTTTCATATTCGAGAGATGAATCTCCAAAATTAATGAGAAGAGCAAGCTTGTACCCCGCTACTTTTGCATAATTAATAGCTTGTGAACGGTGAATATCATCAAGTTCTCTAACTGCTTTTAGTTCAACAATAATCTTGTCGTAGCAGATAAAGTCTGGTACAAATGTTCCTTCTAACATAACACCTTTATATGAAGCATGTATTGCCACTTCGCGTTGAAAAGGAATGTTACACTCACGCAATTCCAAAGTGAAAGCCTCTTGATACACCTTTTCGGTGAATCCAGGTCCCATGATGCTATGAACCTTCATCGCAGCACCAATTATTTCGTAACTTTCCTTTGGATATATCATCTTTAATTCGTCTAATTCGTGAAATTCGTTTTAATTCGTTGTTTTTAAATTATTATTCGTTGTTTGTTACTTCTGTTACTTCTGCCACTTCCACGGTGCTGCCCTGGAACTTGTCGTGCAGTTTCTGGAAGATGATGTAGAACGCCGGTACGACGAAGAGCAGGGAAATGGTACCGACAACCATACCGCCGATGACGCAGAGGGCGAGGGCACGGTTACCGTTGGCACCGGCACCACCCTCGATGGCGAGCGGTATCATACCGACAACCATACAGATAACAGTCATCAGAATGGGGCGGAGACGTTCCTGACAGGCGGCAAAGGCCGACTCAACGATGCCCATGCCATGCTTACGGTGCTCGGAGGCTACCTCGGTAATCAGGATGGCGGTCTTCGCCAACAGACCAATCAGCATGACGACACCCGTCTGCACATAGACGTTGTTCTCCATACCTGGCAGGCCAATGCTTGCGCAAAGCCAGATGACAGCGAAAGCACCCATCAGACCGAACGGTATGCTGAGCAGTACGGCCCACGGCGTGAACCATGAGTTGTACAACGATCCCATAATCAGGTAGATGAGGACGATACAGATGCAGTAGATGAGCGTAGTGGTATTGGAACCAGCAGCCTCAGCGGTCTCACGCGACATACTGCTGTACTCATAGGTAGCGGTAGAAGGCATCGTCTCACGGAACACCTCTTTAATGACCTCCTGAACCTGACCCTCGCTGTAGCCGCTGGAAGGAGATACCTGACACTCAATAGCCGAGAACAGGTTGAAGTGCTGGTTGTTCGACGGACCGACAATCTCCGTCAGTGAAACAAACTCTGAGAGGGGTGCCATCTTTCCGCTGCTCGTCCTCACGAAGATATTGTTGAGCGACGTGGGGTCGAGACGATACTCGGGGGCTGCGGCAGTCCACAACTGGTACACCTTACCGAACTGATTGTAGTTGGCGACATACGAACCGCTACAGTAGTTTCCGAGGGTACTCAGCACTTCCTTGGATGACAAGCCGGCGCGGCTGCACTGGGTAGGATCCACTTCAACACGGAATTTCGGGAATTTCTCCGAATAGGTGGACATAGCCATACTCACTTCCTTGCGCTCCATGAGCTTGGCCAGGAAGTTGTCCGTCTTCTTAGAGAACTCCGACAGATCGCCGTCGGTGGGGTCCTCTACCACGAGGTTCACGTTACTGCTCGTACCATAACCCGGAATCTGAGGCATCTGGAAAGGTATCACCTGCGCATTCTTGATGTTCGCACATGCCATGTAGAAACGATACATCACCATGTCTACGCAGTGATCTATACCCGGACGCTCCTCCCAGTTCTTCAGGCGGACAACCATGAAGCCATAGCTGGAACCCTGACCTGAGATCAGACCGTAGCCGCTCACCATGGCGTAACTCTCCATTTCGGGAATATCCTTCACCTTCTCTTCCACCTGCTTCAACACGTCATAGGTCTGCTGCAGTGTGTAGCCTTCCGGAGCATCCACCTCAACCAGGAAGCAACCCTGGTCCTCCTGCGGCACGAGGCCTGACGGCAGTTTCACCATGAAGAATACAAGCAGTACGGCAGCAATGGTCACCAGTATCCAAGACACACCTGGACGCTTGATGAACTTCTTCACTCCCTTGCTGTATTTGTCGAAGAGGGCATTATAGCTGGCATCGTAGGCTTTCTTTGTGTAGTAGAGCAGCGACTTGCCTTCCTTCTTGCCTTCTGTCACCCTCAACATGATGGCACAAAGGGCAGGACAGGTGGTGAGTGCCTGCAGACACGACAGACCGACGGCCGAGGCAATGGTGATACCGAACTGCGTGAAGAACGTGCCCGACGTACCTGAGATAAAGGTCACAGGGATGAACACCGCCATGAAGACGAGCGTACACGAGAATACCGCCATCGACACTTCGCCGACAGCCTGGCGCGTAGCCTCCTTGGCATCGGTGATACCGCCTTCCATCTTCGCCATCACGGCCTCCACGACCACAATGGCGTCATCCACCACCGTACCGATGGCGAGCACCAGGGCGAACAGCGTCAACAGGTTCAGCGAGAATCCTGCCAGGGTGACAATCATAAATGTACCCATCAGTGACACGATCACTGAGATGGACGGAATGATGGTTGCCTTGATGTTCTGCAGGAAGAAGAACACCACCAGAATCACCAGGATGATGGCGATGATCAGCGTCTCCACCACATTATGCATGGCGGCAAAGAGGAAGTCGTCGGCGTTCATCAAGGTGACGAACTCCAGACCGTCAGGCATCGTGGCCTTCATCTCCTCGCACATCTGGTCGATGCGGGCATTTACTTCCGTAGCATTGGAACCCGGTGACTGGAAAATCAGCATGAAGGTACCCGGCTGGCCGCTGATATTAGACTTGAAGCTGTAGGTCTTGGCACCAATCTCAATCTCAGCAACGTCTCCCAGGCGCAGCACGTGGCCGCCATCGGTGGTCTTGATCACGATGTCGTTGAACTCGTCAATCTCCTTCAGCGTGCCCTTGTACTCCATGGAGTACTGGTATTTGTTATTCGACTGCTCACCGAAGTTACCTAAGGAGGTCACGAAACTCTGGCTGTTGATGGCTGCGCTGACATCGTCGGGTGTCAGGCCGTACTGCGCCAGCACGTCGGGTTTCATCCAGACGCGCAGGGCATAGGTGTTACCTAATGACGTCACGGAACCCACACCAAAGATACGCTGCATACGCGGCTTGATGTTGATGTCTACATAGTT